>OKAL01000078.1_pt1 | contig 51689 bp, 60 predicted proteins | sample 1612781 | NCBI WGS metagenome assembly OKAL01 (sample SAMN04436817, study PRJEB24849) | human gut metagenome | biome: human gut; feature: NICU; material: stool | host: Homo sapiens | place: USA: Saint Louis, MO | collected 2011-05-05 | reverse complement strand
GCCTTAACAAGCGCTATAAGTCTTACATTGGCATGGGCTACACCAACGTGCAGTTACCGCCGGTGATCCTGCGTAACATGCTGGAAAACCCGGGCTGGTACACCGCTTACACCCCGTATCAGCCAGAAGTCTCCCAGGGCCGTCTGGAAGCGCTGCTGAACTTCCAGCAGGTGACGCTGGATCTGACCGGTATGGATATCGCCTCTGCCTCGCTGCTGGACGAAGCCACCGCCGCCGCCGAAGCGATGGCGATGGCGAAGCGCGTGAGCAAGCTGAAAAACGCCAACCGCTTCTTCGTCGCGGCGGACGTGCATCCCCAGACGCTGGACGTGGTGCGCACCCGTGCGGAAACCTTCGGCTTTGAGGTGATTGTCGACGACGCTGAAAAAGTGCTGGATCACCAGGACGTCTTCGGCGTGCTGTTGCAGCAGGTGGGCACCACCGGGGAAGTGCACGACTACGGCGCACTGATCGCCGAGCTGAAATCCCGTAAGGTTATTGTTAGCGTCGCAGCTGATTTTATGGCGCTGGTGCTGCTGACGGCGCCAGGCAAACAGGGCGCGGATATAGTCTTTGGCTCAGCCCAGCGTTTCGGCGTGCCGATGGGCTACGGCGGCCCGCACGCGGCGTTCTTTGGCGCGAAAGATGAATTTAAACGTTCCATGCCAGGCCGTATTATCGGCGTATCGAAAGATGCCGCCGGTAACACCGCGCTGCGCATGGCGATGCAGACCCGCGAGCAGCATATCCGCCGCGAGAAAGCGAACTCCAACATCTGTACCTCGCAGGTGCTGCTGGCTAACATTGCCAGCCTGTACGCGGTGTTCCACGGTCCGACAGGCCTGAAGCGCATTGCCAGCCGCATCCACCGTCTGGCCGATATCCTGGCCTGCGGTCTGCAACAGAAAGGTCTCAGGCTGCGTCATGAGCACTACTTCGACACCCTGTGCGTCGAGGTAGCAGACAAAGCGGCCGTGCTGGCGCGCGCCGAGGCAGCGCAAATCAACCTGCGCAGCGACATTCACAATGCGGTCGGCATTACGCTGGACGAAAGCACCACCCGTGACGATATCCTCACCCTGTTCAACGTATTGCTGGGTGACGCTCACGGTCTGGACGTTGATACGCTCGACAAAGAGGTTGCGCTCGACAGCCGCTCCATTCAGGAAAGCATGCTGCGCGACGACGCGATCCTGACTCACCCGGTGTTCAACCGCTATCACAGCGAAACCGAGATGATGCGTTACATGCACTCTCTGGAACGTAAAGATCTGGCGCTGAACCAGGCGATGATCCCGCTGGGCTCCTGCACCATGAAGCTGAACGCCGCGGCTGAGATGATCCCAATTACCTGGCCTGAATTCTCTGAGCTGCACCCGTTCTGCCCGGCTGAGCAGGCGGAAGGTTATCACATGATGATCAACCAGCTCTCCGACTGGCTGGTGAAGCTGACCGGGTACGACGCGCTCTGCATGCAGCCGAACTCCGGCGCGCAGGGTGAATACGCTGGTCTGCTGGCGATCCGTCACTATCACGAAAGCCGCAATGAAGGCCACCGTGATATCTGCCTGATCCCAAGCTCTGCCCACGGTACCAACCCGGCTTCTGCCCAGATGGCAGGAATGGAAGTGGTGGTTGTGGCGTGCGACAAAAACGGCAACATCGATCTGGCCGACCTGAGCGCCAAAGCCGAGCAGGCGGGCGACAAACTCTCCTGCATCATGGTGACCTACCCATCCACCCACGGCGTGTACGAAGAAACTATCCGTGAAGTGTGTGAAGTGGTGCATCAGTTCGGCGGCCAGGTTTACCTCGACGGCGCAAACATGAACGCCCAGGTGGGCATCACCTCTCCGGGCTTTATTGGCGCGGATGTGTCGCACCTGAACCTGCATAAAACGTTCTGCATTCCGCACGGCGGTGGCGGCCCGGGTATGGGCCCAATCGGCGTGAAAGCGCACCTGGCGCCGTTTGTGCCAGGCCACAGCGTGGTGCAGATTGAAGGCATGCTGACCCGCCAGGGCGCGGTCTCCGCGGCACCGTTCGGCAGCGCCTCTATCCTGCCAATCAGCTGGATGTACATCCGCATGATGGGCGCGGAAGGGCTGAAGCAGGCCAGCCAGGTGGCGATCCTCAACGCCAACTACATCGCAACGCGTCTGAAGGACGCCTATCCGGTGCTCTACACTGGCCGAGACGGTCGCGTGGCGCACGAATGCATCCTCGATATTCGTCCTCTGAAAGAAGAGACGGGCATCAGCGAGCTGGATATTGCCAAGCGCCTGATCGACTACGGCTTCCACGCGCCAACCATGTCCTTCCCGGTTGCGGGAACGCTGATGGTTGAGCCGACCGAATCTGAAAGCAAGGTGGAGCTGGATCGCTTTATCGACGCGATGCTGGCGATCCGCAGCGAAATCGACCGCGTGAAAGGCGGCGAGTGGACGCTGGAAGATAACCCGCTGGTTAACGCGCCGCATACCCAGAACGAACTGGTGGCAGAGTGGAACCACGGTTATACCCGCGAGCTGGCTGTCTTCCCGGCAGGTGTGGCAAACAAATACTGGCCAACCGTGAAACGTCTTGATGATGTTTACGGCGACCGTAACCTGTTCTGCTCCTGCGTACCGATGAGCGAATACCAGTAACGCTGTTCCTGTAGTAACGTAGGCCGGGTAAGGCGAAGCCGCTACCCGGCTTTTTTATTGGGAGAAAAGAATGGCAATTGCACTGGTAACCGGCGCCAGCCGGGGTATTGGTAAAGCCACCGCGCTACAGCTGGCAAGCGAAGGCTACACCGTTGCGGTGAATTTTCATCACAACATCAAAGCCGCGACGGACGTCATTAATCAGATCGTGGACGCGGGTGGTAAAGCCTTTGCCGTACGCGCGGACATCAGCGATGAAGCGCAGGTGATGGCGATGTTCGACAGCATCGATCGCGAAGGTGAGCCGCTCGCCGCGCTGGTGAACAACGCCGGGATTTTGTTTGAACAATCCACGATCGAAAACCTCTCCGCTGAACGTATTAACCGCGTGCTGGCTACCAACGTCACCGGTTATTTTCTCTGCTGCCGTGAAGCGGTTAAGCGCATGTCGCATAAACACGGCGGCAAGGGCGGCGCGATTGTCAATGTCTCCTCGGCGGCATCACGGCTGGGCGCGCCGGGGGAATATGTGGATTATGCCGCCTCAAAAGGGGCGGTGGATTCCCTGACCACCGGCCTCGCGCTGGAGGTGGCGGCGCAGGGCATTCGCGTTAACGGCGTGCGGCCAGGCCTGATTTATACCGATATTCACGCCTCCGGCGGCGAGCCGGGGCGTGTGGATCGGGTGAAGTCGATGTTACCGATGCAACGTGGCGGTCAGCCGGAGGAGGTCGCCCAGGCCATTGTCTGGCTGCTGAGCGACAAAGCCTCCTATGTCACCGGTAGCTTCCTGGAGCTGGCTGGCGGGAAGTAACGCTACGACGCCAGCCACAGCCGCAGGCGCATTCCCCAGCCGCTGGTCCAGCCGGTGGTGATCGACTTCACCTCGCCGTGAGAGATCACCACCAGCGTTGGCGTCACCTTAACATCCCACTCACGCGCCAGTTCTCCGCTGGCGTCGTTGACCGTGGGCATCATCGCCTTCTTCTTCCTCATCCATGTTTCGAGCGTCGCGTTATCGCCCGAGCGCAGCGCAACCGACATCACGTTACCCCCGTCCGCGGCAATCGCCGCCACCGACGGCGTGGTGTAGCGGCAGACGCCGCACCATGTCGCCCAGACGTAGACCAGCAGCGGCCGCTCCTTACTCATGGCGATAAGATCGACGGGCTGACCGTCGAGGGTGTGCAGTGCCGTCGCGGAGAAATTCTGCGGCAGCGCGGGCTGGCGGAAATAGTCCACCGCCAGGCTCACGGCTACGCCAATCAGCAGCCATACGCCCAGCTCGCGCAGAAGGCGCGGAAGCTTACTTGCCACGGGCGTTTGCCAGCTGTTCTTTGACCAGCCCCTCCAGGTCGTCATACGGGATTGCGCCCGCCACCATCTGGTCGCCGATAATGGTCGCCGGGGTACCCTGAATATTCAGCACCTGCGCCAGGATGAGGTTCATCTTTAGGCTGTCCATGGTTTTATCATCCGTTTTAATGCTGTCCGTTCCGGTCTTTACCTTCGCGGCGGCGATGCTGGCGTCATCGTGATAGCCCTTTTTCATCATCAGCCGCTGGTGCAGCGCCCAGAATTTATCCGGCGCCTGCTGCCACGTTGAGAGCGCCGCTTTCGCGGCATTTACCGAGCTTTGTCCCTTGAACGACAGCAGTTTGACGATGAGCTGCACGTCGGGATTTTCCTGCACGATTTTCTCCAGCATTGGGTCGAACTGCTTGCAATACGGGCAGTTGTAGTCCGTGAAGGAGACGATGGTCAGCTTCGGCGCTGCCGCGCCGGTTCGCGGGCTGTTGGGGTCGTTAAACAGCAGTTTTGCCAGCTGGTCGCTGGAAGCGTCATCAGAAGGTGCGGCGAAACCGAACGTTGATAACGACAGCAGAAGTAAGGCAACGAAGGCTCTCATGTTATTTTCCTTTTGCATCGGACAGGGTGCTCAGCACCGCTTCGCGGCTTAACAACGCAGGCAGCACGTGGCCCTGCGGTAATCCCGGTCCGTAGATCTGGTTAAACGGTACGGCGGCGCTGCCGCGCGTGGTTAAGAACTGGCTGATGGTATCTGAGGGGCGGCTCCAGTCGCCGCGCAGGGCGACAACGTCCGGGGCGGAGAGCGCATCCTGCACGTCGTCGCGCAGCAGCACGTTGTATTTATTGGCTTTACAGGTCACGCACCAGTCGGCGGTCACGTCGACGAACACCCGTTTGTTCTCCGCCAGCGCGCGGGCAATGGCCTGCTCGCTGAGCGGCTGCCAGTGAATACGATCGCGGCGGGAACCCTCGCCGCCGGAGCCGGATACAAACGCGACCGCCCCGGCCACCACTACAGCTAATACCCCGGCGCGCAGTGCCGTTTGCCAGCGGTAGCGCCAGGCGGTGACCAGCAGCAGCGTAAGGATCAGGAGCACGCCCAGCGTGATGACGGGCAGGCTGCCAATGTGCACCGTCAGCAGGCTCAGCAGCCACAGCGATGAGCCGAGCATCATCATCCCCAGCACTACGCGTACGACGTTCATCCAGCGTCCCGGACGCGGCAAGTGCTGGGCCAGCCCCGGCCAGGCCGCCACCAGCAGCCACGGCAGGCTCATGCCGATACCCATCGCCAGGAAGATCCCCCACAGCAGGGGAAGCGGCGCCGCCAGCGCGACCGAGACCGCCGTACCCAGGAACGGCGCGGTGCAGGGTGTCGCCAGCAGCGTGGCAAACGCGCCTTGCCAGAAATGACCCGCAAGCCCGTTGCCGCCGCGCGTGGCGAGGAAGGTGCTGGCGCCGGAAGGGAGACGGATTTCAAACAACCCCAGCAGGCTGGCGCTGAAAAGCACCATCACCAGCGCCATCGCACCAATAAACCACGGGTTCTGGAACTGGATCCCCCAGCCGAGTGCCTGATTGCCTAAGCGTAAAACCGTCATCATCAGCGCCAGCGCGAGGAACGAGATCACGATCCCGGCTACCGACGCAAGAAACTGTCGGCGTACCTGACCCCGCGCCTGCCGTTCGGTTTGCATCAGCGTGCCCAGCTTCATGGCCAGCACGGGCAGTACGCAGGGCATGACGTTAAGGATCAGACCGCCCGCCAGCGCCATCAGCAGCACCCAGCCTAACGAGAGCGTCGGCGCGGCGTTCCCCGGCTGAATACTCAGGCTGGACTCCTGCGCCTGCCCGCTATCGGCCAGAACCAGCGACAGGGTTTTGCCGCTGAGGTTAGGCGCGGCCTCGCCCCAGCTGTCCGTTACGGGCACGGTGGCGACCAGCGAGTCACCGCGCACGGTGAGGGCCGGTTTGCCGAAATCAACATCATCCATACCGTCGATAAACAGGGACGGCGCCTGCCAGCCTGCGTCACGCTGCGCCGTTACGGTCAGCTTGCCGGGGGCATAGGTGGCGTTAAGCGTTGAGGTCAACCCGCCGCTGAGCGGAAGAGTGCCCATGGCCCGACTGAAATCGTAATCAAAACCGGCGCCTGCGGATGCGGTCATGTTCAGCGAAAACGGGTAGTCGGTAAGAATACAAACGTTGCTACAGGTGGAGAGCGTCAGCACGCCGCTCAGGATCTTCGGGACGTCGCCCCGCAGGGTGATGGGAAAGCTGACATCGCCGTGATAGCCCTGCGTGGTGATGCCCGCGACGTCGAAACGCTGCGGCACAGGCCAGCGCCAGTTCACCTCGACGGGCTGATGCCATTTAATCGTGGGTGCGACGCCGCCTTCGCCCGGCGAGCGCCAGTAGGTTTTCCAGCCTTTTTGCAGGGCGACGTCCAGCAGCAGGCGGGTTTCGCCAGTGCTTTCGGGTTGGGCACGCAGCCTGACGCTGGCGTGCTGATTATCGGCGGCGCGCAGCCAGCCGCTGTCGGCAGCCTGGCTGAGGGGCAGCCATAGCCAAAGCAGGCAGACCAGCAGTCGCCTGAATACAGTAAACATAAATTTTCTCCGTAAATGATGAATTAACCTGAAGTAACAGGCGAAGACTCATTCACGGAAGACGCATAATCGCAGATGCACCCTTAACCGGGGCGGGGAGATAACGCGGGGAGGCCACTGCCGTTCGCGGCGCGGCGGGCTGGCTGCCAGCAACGCCAGCAGCAGGGTGACGGCAATCAGGGCGCCTTCAAACAAAACAGGCGGGACCGACATCAGCGACTTGGCGCTAAGCTCACACGGGGTTACCGGTGCGTCGGCACTCTCCTGCCCCTGCTGGACAGACTGGCTCGTGGCGGTGACGTTCATGACAAGCGCGTGCATCCCGGCCATCCGCTGGGCGGTGCATATCAGCACCACCAGGCAGGCCAGGGCTACAAGCAGGATAGCGTTGCGTTGTCGCTTGATCATGTTCGCCTCAAATATTCAGGACGCCTATATTATCGGGCGAACATATTTTGGCAACGCAAAAGCTGTAAAGAAGTGTCTGGAAGATAAGCGGTTTGCCCTCTCCGCTTGCAGAGAGGGCGAGCCATTACAGCGTTTCGCCGTTGCTGGCAATGACGGTTTTATACCACTCAAAGCTCTTCTTACGGGAGCGGGACATGTCACCGGTACCGTCGTCGTGCTTGTTGACGTAGATAAAGCCGTAGCGCTTACTGTACTGGCCGGTGGTGAAGGAGACGCAGTCGATGCAGCCCCACGGCGTGTAGCCCATCAGATCCACGCCATCCCAGGTCACCGCCTTCATCATCTCTTCCACGTGGGCGCGCAGGTAGTCGATGCGATAGTCATCGTTGATGCTGCCGTCCTCTTCCACGGTGTCGTAGGCGCCGAAACCATTTTCCACGATAAACAGCGGCTTCTGATAACGTTCGTACAGTTCACACAGCGAATAGCGCAGGCCTACCGGATCAATCTGCCAGCCCCAGTCGGACGCCTTGACGTGTGGGTTCGGCACGCTGCCCTCGAAGCCGGAAATGGCGTCACCGGTACCGCCTTCCGCTTTGACCGCGTTGGTCATGTAGTAGCTGAAACCTAAGTAATCGCAGGTGCCTTCACGCAGGATCTGCTCGTCGCCCGCTTCCATTTTGATGGAGAAGCCACGGCGCTCCCACTCGTTCAGCACGTAAGACGGGTAGTAGCCGCGCAGCTGTACGTCGGTAAAGACGTAGCGCTCGCGCATGGATTCCTGAGCGAACATGACATCTTCTGGCTTGCAGGAGTACGGATAGAGCGCCACCATCGCCAGCATGCAGCCGACTTTCATTTCCGGGTTAATGCGGCGTGCGGCTTTCACCGCCAGCGCGCTGGCCACGAACTGGTGGTGCAGCACCTGGTACATGGTCTCTTCCGGGTTGTCGTGCTCGGTATAGACCACGCCAGAGCAGCAGTAGCCGAACAGCGGCGCACGCCAGTTGCGCTGGTTGTTGATTTCGTTGAAGGTCATCCAGTATTTGACCTTATTTTTGTAGCGCTCAAATACCACTTCCGAGAAGCGCACAAAGAAATCGACCACTTTACGGTTGGTCCATCCGCCATATTCCTGAACGAGGTGCAGCGGCATTTCAAAGTGGGAGAGGGTGATCACCGGCTCGATGTTGTACTTCAGCAGTTCATCGAACATGTCGTCGTAAAACTTCAGCCCCTCTTCGTTTGGCTGAGTTTCGTCGCCTTTCGGGAAGATGCGCGTCCAGGCGATGGAGGTACGGAAACATTTGAAGCCCATCTCGGCAAACAGCTTAATGTCTTCTTTGTAATGGCCGTAGAAGTCGACGGCTTCGTGGTTGGGGTAATATTTGCCTTCAATCACTTCCTGCGTGATTTCTCGCGGAACGCCGTGTGCGCCGCCGGTGAGCACGTCGCAGATGCTTGGCCCTTTGCCGCCTTTGTTCCAGCCGCCTTCAACCTGGTGCGCCGCTACCGCGCCGCCCCATAAAAAATCTTTCGGTAAGGTGAGTTTTTTCATCTTTGCTATTCTCAATTCAGGACTTATTGATTTCGAGTCTAGCAAAGCGGAATTAAATGTCACGATATAACATTTTGCGGAAATTGTAATTTGTCACATCAAAAAAACAGGATGTTTTATTCTGTTAATTTCTTCGCCAGTTTCCGGCCTAATGATTCCAGAATATAGATGACGGGAATTTGCGTGGTGATATCGTAAACGCCGCCAATGCGCGTTTGCGGTACGTGCCAGGAGAGGTTAAAGTCCGCCAGCTTTGCGAGACGTGAATGTTCGTGGCTGGTGACTGAGAGCACCTTGCAGTGGTGCAGGCTGAACTGGCTGGCGAAGCGCAGGATCTCCTCGGTTTCGCCGGAGACGGAGAGTACAATAGCCAGCGCATTTTTAGCCATGTCGTTAGTGACCGGAAAATAAGGATCGTCGATATGGTTGCTGAATTTCCCGATATTTGAAAAGAAACGTGCGCCATATTTTGCCAGCGATCCGGAGGTGCCCGCACCGACAAAAATAATTCGTTCAGATGATAAAATAATATCGACCGCGTTATCTAATAGCGCATCAAACTCTTCGTTATTTACGCTTTTAAAGAAGCTGATAATTTCACTGGCACCAAAATTCGCCTGCTGCGGCTCGTTCTGCTCCAGATAGAGTTTGAAGCGCACCCGAAATTCCGAGTAGCCTTCGCAGTTGAGCTTGCGGCAGAAGCGCAGGATAGTGGTAGTGGAGACCCCAGCCGCATCCGCCAGCTCGCGGATGGTCATGTACATCACTTTATCGCGGTTCTTAATGACATAGTTGTAGACCATCATTTCCAGATTGTTGAGGCTGGCAATGGCGGAATGGCTGAACATACTCACAATGGCTAAACTCGCTGTCGGACACTATTCCTGAAGCATACCATGATGACGAAGGGCGGGAGACGGATTTATCTCCTTGATTACTCAGGTGTTAATGAAATCAGTTACACCTGTGCGGTGGATCGTTTTTACATTATGCTGATTTATAAGGATAAATCTTGAATGTGGATTTATTTTAGCTAACAGGTGTTCACTGGAATCATTCTCAGTTAGCATAGACTGGCGATGAATAATCATCTTTTGTTTTCCCGGAGTTAAGTATGGTGAGCAGACCATTAATCGCACAGGGATATTCGCTGGCTGAGGAAGTAGCCAATAGTATAAGCCACGGCATTGGCCTGGTTTTTGGGATTGTCGGCTTAGTGTTATTGCTGGTACAGGCAGTGGATACCAACGCCAGCGCGATGGCCATTACCAGCTACAGCCTGTATGGCGGGAGCATGATCCTGCTTTTCCTTGCCTCAACGCTGTATCACGCGATTCCGCATCAACGGGCGAAGATATGGCTTAAGAAATTTGACCACTGCGCTATCTATCTTCTTATTGCAGGTACCTACACGCCGTTTTTGCTGGTGGGGCTCAACTCACCGCTGTCGCGTGGCCTGATGATTGTGATCTGGAGCCTGGCGCTGCTGGGGATCCTGTTTAAGCTGACCATTGCGCACCGGTTTAAAGTGTTGTCGCTGGTTACCTATCTGACAATGGGCTGGCTGTCGCTGATTGTGGTGTATCAGTTAGCCATTAAGCTGGCGGTGGGGGGCGTGACGCTTCTGGCGGTGGGCGGGGTGGTCTACTCGCTGGGCGTGATTTTCTACGTCTGCAAGCGTATCCCTTATAACCATGCCATCTGGCACGGCTTTGTGCTGGGCGGCAGCGTGTGCCACTTCCTGGCAATTTATCTGTATGTTGGGCAGGTGTAGTTTTTTTGTAAGGTGCGGTCTGATGCCCTCACCCCGACCCTCTCCCACAGGGAGAGGGAGAATATCAACACCGTAGGCCCGGTAAGCGCAGCGCCACCGGGCGATACAGCATCAATCTTCCAGTGAATACGGCAGCGGCTCAATGCTGAGCGTGTTTGCATCATCCCGCACGCGGAACACGCTGTCGGGCTCCATATCATTATTCATGACAACCTGCACCAGCAGGCGGCCATCATCGAGCTGGACGGCGGCTAACACGGTGCCGGTACGGCGCCAGTTTTCACCCATCTTCATCTCAAGATCTTCACCCGCTTCCGGCACACGGCTGGCGTGACCAGCCAGCGTCCACAGGGAGCGTTTGTTCGCGCCGCGGAATTTCGCACGCGCCACCATTTCCTGACCGGTGTAGCAGCCCTTCTTAAAGCTGATACCGCCCAGCGCCTGGATGTTTGTCGCCTGCGGGATAAACTGCGCGCTGTTTGCCGCGTCAATCACCGGCAGGCCCGCTTCGATGTTCAGCGCCAGCCACTGCTGGCTGTTGTTGAGCTGTGCTTCACCGCGCAGGGCGTCAGTGACGCGTTCCGCCGTGGCTTCGTCGGTTACCAGCAGGAAGCGCTCCGCCGGGTGTTCGAACCACAGAATGGAGGTCGCTCCCTCGCTGACCAGCTGTTTTTCCGCATCCGGCAGCTCGGCAAACAGGTTTTTCAGCGCTGCGCGCGCCTGGAAACCCGCGACCCCCAGCAGAACGTGTTCATCGTCCGGGGCGATGGTGACTTTAGAAAAGACCGCGTATTTTTTCAGCTCTTTAAGCTGGGCGTCACGCAGGCTGCGGCGCTCAATAAAGGCGAATCCGTCCTGACGGCGGAACAGACGCAGGTTGCTCCACATTTTGCCTTTTGGATCGCAATGCGCGGCCAGCAGATGCTGGTGCTCAGTCAACTGCGCCACGTCCGCCGTGACCTGGCCTTGCAGGTATTTTTCACTGTCCGCACCGGTCAGTGTCGCCAGTGCCCAGTCATCAAGAGTAATCAGCGTCAGCGGCAGACGCCCAGAGGCGGCGGGCTGGCGAGGAGAAAATGGTGTAAATGCCATAGTGATGTCCTGAATTGCTTAACGCTTTGACAATACCTAATGGTAAAAGAGACTGTATTCAATGCAAGCGCTTTCAGCAGGCCATTCGTGCCATTACGCGGTTATGCGTGGCGCTACGCAAAATAGTGTAATCCGCTGTCTTTATAAGGATTATTCAGGGAGCCTGCTCGAGGTTCGCAATATTCCAGTAAAGAAACGGTCAAAAACACGTTACACTAGCAGGTGTTCCCGGAGAGCAATAATGAATACCGAACGGGATACCGACTGTGCCAAACGTAATGCAGGAAACAGAACATGGATATTAACAACAAGGCCCGTATTCACTGGGCGTGCCGTCGCGGCATGCGTGAACTTGATATCTCCATCATGCCTTTCTTCGAGTATGAGTACGACAGCTTAAGCGATGACGATAAGCGCCTGTTTGTCCGTCTGCTTGAGTCTGACGATCCGGATTTATTCAACTGGCTGATGAATCACGGCAAGCCCGCCGACACCGAGTTGCAACGGATGGTGCAATTAATTCAAACACGGAATCAGGAACGTGGTCCTGTGGCAATCTGATCTTCGCGTCTCCTGGCGCTCACAGTGGATGTCCTTACTGCTCCACGGTCTGGTGGCGGCACTGGTGTTATTGGTGCCGTGGCCGCTTAGCTATACCCCTCTGTGGTTGCTATTGCTGTCGTTTGTGGTGTTTGACAGCGTGCGCAGCCAGCGTCGAATCAACGCCCGTCAGGGTGAAATTAAGCTGCTGATGGATTCTCGCCTGCGCTGGCAGGGAAAAGAGTGGGAGATGATGGGCGCGCCGTGGATGCTTAACACCGGGATGATGCTACGGCTGCGTCGGGTCGAGGATAACCGTCGCCAGCACCTGTGGCTGGCCGCAGACAGTATGGATCCCGCGGAGTGGCGAGATCTGCGCCGGTTGATCGTGCAACAGCCGACGCAGGAGTAAATCAGCTGAACTGCTCGGCCATCTCACCCAGAATCTGCTCGCACCAGCTCTGGAGGCGCTCGTCGCTAAGATCGTACTGGTTGGTTTCATCCAGCGCGAGCCCGACAAACAGCTGGCCGTCGGCAATAATCGGTTTTTGACTGGTGAACTCATAGCCTTCCGTAGGCCAGTAGCCGATAAAGGTCGCGCCCTTTGGCGCCAGTTTGTCGTGCAGCATGCCGAGTGCGTCAAGGAACCACTCCCCGTAGCCCAACTGGTCGCCCATGCCGTACATCGCAATGATTTTGCCTTCAAAATTGACTGAATCGAGCTGATCCCAGATGGCTTCCCAGTCTTCCTGAATCTCACCAAAGTCCCAGGTAGGGATACCCAGAATCAGCACATCGTACTGCTCCATCAAGGCAACCGCGTCATCTTTCAGGTTATGCAACGTCACCAGTTCCGGGCCAATGATGTCACGAATTTTCTCCGCCGCCATTTCGGTGTAGCAGGTGCTGGAACCATAGAACAGACCAATATTCATCGCGTAACTATCTCAATTCTTGCTATGACTTTGCGCGTAGTGTACCAGAAACCGATGGCATTCAGGCATAATGGCCAGATTGCAGAACCAAAGGGGCTGATGTGGAAAAGGATCTCGCACTCATCGAACAGTTTCTCGACGCGCTGTGGCTGGAGAAAAACCTCGCTGAAAATACGCTCAGCGCCTATCGTCGGGATCTCACGCTGCTGGTCGAGTGGCTGGCGCATCGGGGGCTGACGCTTGAAAGCGCGCAAAGCGATGACCTGCAAGGGTTACTGGCTGAGCGGATGGAAGGGGGGTACAAAGCCACCAGCTCCGCACGTCTGCTGAGCGCCATGCGCCGCCTGTTCCAGCACCTGTACCGCGAGAAGATCCGCGCGGATGACCCCAGCGCACTGCTGGCATCGCCTAAACTGCCTCAGCGGCTGCCAAAAGATCTCAGCGAAGCACAAGTTGAGAGATTATTACAGTCGCCCGCAGTTGACCTTCCGCTGGAGTTACGCGATAAAGCCATGCTTGAACTATTGTATGCCACGGGCTTGCGCGTTTCCGAGCTGGTGGGCCTGACGATGAGCGATATCAGCCTGCGTCAGGGCGTGGTGCGCGTTATCGGTAAAGGGAACAAAGAACGGCTGGTGCCGCTGGGTGAAGAGGCGGTCTACTGGCTGGAGACGTATCTGGAACACGGGCGTCCGTGGCTGCTGAATGGCGTCTCCATAGATGTATTGTTCCCGAGCCAGCGCGCGCAGCAGATGACGCGACAAACGTTCTGGCATCGCATTAAACATTACGCCACACTGGCGGGTATTGACAGTGAGAAGCTGTCGCCGCACGTTTTGCGTCACGCCTTCGCGACGCATCTGTTAAACCACGGCGCTGATTTACGCGTGGTGCAGATGTTGCTTGGACACAGCGATCTTTCAACGACGCAAATATACACCCATGTCGCGACGGAACGCCTGCGGCAGCTACACCAACAGCACCACCCTCGCGCGTGAGTGCCGACGAATTGTTACAGGAACAAATATGAAAAAGTCTTTAGCGCTGTTCACCCTGCTGGCAGCTTCGGTTTCCGGTTTTGCCCATGCGGATGATGCCGCCATTAAACAGTCTCTGACGAAACTCGGCGTCGCCAGCAGCGAGATCCAGCCAGCGCCGGTGGCTGGCATGAAAACGGTGTTGACCAACAGCGGCGTGCTGTACGTGACCGAAGACGGCAAGCACATCATTCAGGGGCCTATGTACGACGTGAGCGGTGCGCAGCCGGTGAACGTCACCAACCAGCTGCTGATGAAAAACCTGAACGCGCTCGAAAAAGAGATGATTGTCTACAAGGCGGCGCAGGAAAAGCACGTTATTACCGTCTTCACCGACATCACCTGCGGCTATTGCCACAAGCTGCATGAAGAGATGAAAGACTACAACGCACTGGGCATTACCGTGCGTTACCTGGCTTTCCCACGCGCCGGCGTGCAGAGCCAGCCTGAGCAGGATATGAAAGCGATCTGGTGTGCGAAAGACCGCAACAAGGCCTTTGATGACGCGATGAACGGCAAAGGCGTGAAGCCCGCGTCCTGCGATATCGACATCGCTAACCACTACGCGCTGGGCGTACAGTTTGGCGTGAGCGGTACGCCAGCCATTGTGCTGAGTAACGGCTACGTGGTACCGGGCTACCAGGGTCCAAAAGAGATGAAAGCGTTCCTCGACGAGCACCAGAAACAGATGGGTGGTAAATAATTCGCGTGAAAGCCCCGATAAAACTGCGCCGCCGCGATGCGGGTGAAACCGCGGATTTACCAGACACGCTTCCGCTGCTGCTAAAGCGGCTGTACGCCAGCCGTGGTGTGCGTACGGCAAGCGATCTTGAGCGCAGCGTCAAAGGCATGCTGCCCTGGCAAGCGCTGAGTGGCATCGAAAAAGCGACTGAAATGCTCTTCGACGCGTTCCGGGAAGGCACGCGGATTGTCGTGGTGGGCGATTTCGATGCCGACGGCGCAACCAGTACCGCGCTGAGCGTGCTCAGCCTGCGTGCGCTGGGCTGCGATAACGTGACTTATCTGGTGCCGAACCGGTTTGAAGACGGCTACGGCCTCAGCCCGGAAGTGGTCGATCAGGCCCATGCCCGTGGCGCACAGATGATCATGACCGTGGATAACGGGATCTCCTCTCATGCGGGGGTCGATCATGCCCATGCGCTGGGGATCCCGGTACTGGTCACCGATCACCACCTGCCAGGCGAAACCCTGCCTGCCGCCGAAGCCATCATTAACCCGAACCTGCGCGACTGCGATTTCCCGTCGAAATCGCTGGCCGGAGTAGGGGTAGCGTTTTATCTGATGCTGGCGTTACGCACGTTGCTGCGAGATAAGGGCTGGTTCGAATCGCGCGGGATTGCCGTGCCGAACCTCGCGGAGTATCTCGATCTGGTGGCGCTGGGAACCGTGGCGGACGTGGTGCCGCTCGATACCAATAACCGTATTCTCACCTGGCAGGGCTTAAGCCGCATTCGGGCAGGTAAATGCCGTCCGGGGATTAAGGCGCTGCTGGAAATTGCCAACCGCGATCCGCTGAAGCTTGCGGCAAGCGATTTAGGCTTTGCCCTCGGCCCGCGCCTGAACGCGGCGGGGCGGCTGGATGATATGTCGGTTGGCGTCGCGCTGCTGCTGTGCGACAACATCGGCGAAGCGCGCGTGCTGGCCAGTGAGCTGGACGCACTCAACCAGACCCGTAAAGAGATTGAGCAGGGCATGCAGGCCGAAGCGCTGACCCTGTGTGAAAAGCTGGAGCGCAGCGGCGATACCCTGCCGGGCGGGCTGGCGATGTATCACCCTGAATGGCACCAGGGCGTGGTGGGCATTCTGGCGTCGCGCATTAAAGAGCGTTTCCACCGCCCGGTGATCGCGTTCGCCCCCGCCGGGGACGGCACGCTGAAAGGCTCCGGTCGTTCCATTCAGGGACTGCATATGCGCGACGCGCTGGAGCGCCTGGATACGCTGCATCCGGGGTTGATGATAAAGTTCGGCGGTCATGCGATGGCGGCAGGCCTGTCGCTGGAAGAGGCGAAGTTCGACGAGTTTCAGCGTCTGTTTGGCGAACTGGTCACCGAGTGGATCGATCCGGCTCTGTTGCAGGGTGAAGTGGTTTCTGACGGTGAGCTTTCTCCGGCTGAAATGACCATGGAGGTGGCGCAGATGCTGCGCGATGCCGGCCCATGGGGGCAGATGTTCCCGGAGCCGCTTTTCGACGGACGTTTTCGTTTGCTACAACAGCGCATCGTGGGCGAACGCCATCTCAAAGTGATGGTGGAACCGGTCGGCGGCGGACCGCTGCTCGACGGCATCGCCTTTAACGTTGACACCTCCATCTGGCCGGACAACGGCGTGCGCGAGGTTGAACTGGCCTATAAGCTGGATATTAACGAGTTCCGCGGTAACCGCTCCCTTCAGATCATCATCGACAATATCTGGCCAATTTAGCGTCAGTAATCTCTATAAAAAAGGGCGTGGATTCGGTACAATCCCGCTCTTATCACCGCATTTTGACAAGCTCATAAAAGAAAACAGACCATGTTTGAAATTAATCCGGTAAAAAACCGCATTCAGGACCTCACGGAGCGCTCTGACGTTCTTAGGGGGTATCTTTGACTACGATGCCAAGAAAGAGCGTCTCGAAGAAGTAAACGCCGAGCTGGAACAGCCGGACGTCTGGAACGAACCTGAGCGCGCTCAGGCGCTGGGTAAAGAGCGTTCCTCCCTCGAAGCCATCGTAGATACGCTGGATCAAATGGCGCAGGGTCTGGAAGATGTTTCTGGGCTGCTGGAGCTGGCTGTCGAAGCCGACGACGAAGAAACCTTTAACGAAGCCGTGGCAGAGCTCGACGTGCTGGAAGAGAAGCTGGCGCAGCTGGAATTCCGTCGCATGTTCTCCGGCGAATACGATAGCGCTGACTGCTATCTCGATATTCAGGCAGGTTCTGGCGGTACCGAAGCGCAGGACTGGGCGAGCATGCTGATGCGCATGTACCTGCGCTGGGCGGAAGCGCGCGGTTTCAAAACCGAGATTATCGAAGAGTCCGAAGGTGAAGTGGCGGGTATCAAATCCGTCACCATCAAGATTATTGGCGATTACGCCTACGGCTGGCTGCGTACCGAGACCGGCGTTCACCGCCTGGTGCGTAAGAGCCCGTTCGATTCCGGCGGCCGCCGTCACACCTCCTTCAGCTCCGCGTTTGTCTACCCGGAAGTGGATGAAGATATTGATATCGACATCAACCCGGCGGACCTGCGTATCGACGTTTACCGCGCATCCGGCGCGGGTGGTCAGCACGTTAACCGTACGGAATCTGCGGTGCGTATTACCCACATTCCAACCGGGCTGGTAACACAGTGCCAGAACGACCGTTCCCAGCATAAGAACAAAGACCAGGCCATGAAGCAGATGAAAGCGAAGCTTTATGAGCTGGAGATGCAGAAGAAAAATGCTGAGAAGCAGGCGATGGAAGACAACAAGTCCGATATCGGCTGGGGCAGCCAGATCCGTTCTTACGTCCTTGATGACTCCCGCATCAAAGACCTGCGTACCGGGGTTGAAACCCGCAACACGCAGGCGGTGCTGGACGGCAGCCTGGACCAATTTATCGAAGCAAGTTTGAAAGCAGGGTTATGAGGAACCAACATGTCTGAACAACAAGCACAGGGCGCTGACGCGGTAGTCGATCTTAACAACGAACTGAAAACCCGCCGCGAGAAGCTGGCAGCGCTGCGCGAGCAGGGCGTGCCGTTCCCGAACGATTTTCGTCGTGACCATACCTCAGACCAACTGCACGCTGACTTCGACGGTAAAGAGAACGAAGAGCTGGAAGCGCTGAACGTTGAAGTGTCCGTGGCGGGCCGCATGATGACCCGTCGTATCATGGGTAAAGCGTCCTTCGTGACCTTACAGGACGTTGGCGGCCGCATTCAGCTGTACGTCTCCCGTGACGACCTGCCGGAAGGCATCTACAACGAGCAGTTCAAAAAGTGGGACCTGGGCGATATCCTGGGCGCGAAAGGTAAACTGTTCAAAACCAAGACCGGTGAACTGTCTATCCACTGCACCGAACTGCGTCTGCTGACCAAAGCCCTGCGCCCGCTGCCGGACAAGTTCCACGGTTTGCAGGATCAGGAAGCGCGCTATCGTCAGCGTTACCTGGATCTCATCTCTAACGATGAATCCCGTAAGACCTTCAAAATTCGCTCTCAGATCATGGCCGGTATTCGCCAGTTCATGGTTAACCGCGACTTTATGGAAGTAGAAACCCCGATGATGCAGGTGATCCCAGGCGGTGCCTCTGCCCGTCCGTTCATCACCCATCACAACGCCCTGGACCTGGACATGTACCTGCGTATCGCGCCGGAACTGTACCTTAAGCGTCTGGTGGTTGGCGGTTTCGATCGCGTGTTTGAGATCAACCGTAACTTCCGTAACGAAGGTATCTCCGTACGTCATAACCCAGAGTTCACCATGATGGAACTCTATATGGCGTATGCGGATTACAAAGATCTGATCGAGCTGACCGAATCCCTGTTCCGCACCCTGGCGCAGGACATTCTGGGCACCACCCAGGTGCCTTACGGTGAAGAGGTGTTCGACTTCGGCAAGCCGTTCGAAAAACTGACCATGCGCGAAGCGATCAAGAAATACCGTCCGGAAACCAACATGGCGGATCTGGATAACTTTGACTCTGCGAAAGCGATCGCTGAAAGCATCGGTATCAAGGTTGAGAAGAGCTGGGGCCTGGGTCGTATTGTGACCGAGATCTTCGAAGAAGTGGCCGAAGCGCACCTGATTCAGCCGACCTTCATCACCGAATACCCGGCGGAGGTGTCTCCCCTGGCGCGTCGTAATGACGAGAACCCGGAAATCACTGACCGCTTCGAATTCTTCATCGGGGGCCGCGAAATCGGTAACGGCTTTAGCGAGCTGAACGATGCAGAAGATCAGGCGCAGCGCTTCCAGGACCAGGTTAACGCGAAAGCGGCAGGCGACGACGAAGCGATGTTCTTCGACGAAGACTACGTGACCGCGCTGGAGCACGGCCTGCCGCCGACGGCTGGCCTGGGTATTGGTATCGACCGTATGGTGATGCTGTTCACCAACAGCCACACCATCCGCGACGTGATCCTGTTCCCGGCGATGCGTCCGGTGAAATAAGCCGTTAAGACGTAAAAAAAGCCCCGTGCGTTTATCGCCGGGGCTTTTTTATTGCGCCGCGAAGGCGCTGAGTTTTTCACGCGCGGTGTTCGCTTCCTGCACCATCCACGGGCTAAATGCCCACGGTGTGGCGTCCAGCGCGCGGAATAGCGCGTCCAGCTCGACCCACTGATACTCCATCACTTCTTCGTCATTGATTGCGAGGGTATTCGTGACGCGGGCGGCATAGACCGGGCAGATTTCGTTTTCAACGATCCCTGACGGGTCGGCTTCACGGTAGCGGAACTCCGGGGTAATGGGGGTGATGTCTGTGATTTCGGCGCCGACTTCAAAGCGGCAGCGGCGGATAATCGCCTGCTCTGTCGCTTCGTCGGCCTGTGGATGACCGCAAACAGAGTTGGTCCATACGCCGGGCCAGGCTTTTTTACTTAAGGCGCGACGGGTGATCAGACATTCTCCGTTAGCGTTAAACAGCCATGAAGAGAAGGCCAGGTGTAGCGGGGTGTGTGACGTGTGCGCGGCGTACTTCTCCTGAGTGCCAATCACCTTTCCCTGGTCATTTACCAAAATAACGTGTTCTTGAATACTCATTGATGCTCCAGTGCCAAAATGCTTAATGGTTCAGCACCATCAGCGGAATTATTATACTGCATTCTTATGCGAACGGTTTGGCCCACAGAGCGGAAAAGGGCATGACCCGCATCAGTTTGGGCTGCTATCATAGTGCGCCATTCACGCTGACCGAGGAGCTGTTTTGTTTGCAGGAAGCCTGACGAGAAACCCGATCATTGCCGTTTTCTGCCTGACGCTGACGCTACTTGTCACAGGATGCTCGGGGAGTAAATCTTCGGATATGGGCAGTTATTCCGGTGCAGTCTATACCGTTAAGCGCGGGGACACGCTCTACCGCATCTCACGCGCCACGGGAACCAGCGTGAAGGAGCTGGCGCGCCTGAATAATATCTCTCCACCGTATACTATTGAGGTAGGGCAGAAGCTCAAGGTTAACGGCGGTTCCTCCTCAGGGAAAAAGTCCTCAACGCGTAAAACAGCCAAAGTCACGCCATCCTATCAGGTGCCTAAATCATCCTGGCCGCCGGTCGGTCAGCGCTGCTGGATCTGGCCTGCAAGCGGAAAAGTGGTTGCGCCGTACTCGCTCTCGGAAGGTGGCAATAAAGGTATTGATATCGCTGCCGCACGCGGCACGCCGGTTTACGCTTCAGGGGCCGGGAAGGTGGTCTATGTCGGTAACCAGCTTCGTGGATACGGTAACCTGATCATGATTAAGCATGGTGAGGACTACATTACGGCGTATGCGCATAACGACACGATGCTGGTCAATAACGGTCAGAACGTGAAGGCGGGGCAGAAGATTGCGACCATGGGCAGTACCGGGACGGATACGGTGAAGCTGCACTTCCAGATCCGCTATAAGGCCACGGCCATCGATCCGCAGCGTTATCTTCCCGCGCAGGGCAGTAAGCCGAAGTGCTAAGTGATTATTTAATCGCCACTTAGTGGGGTAAAGGCTTGTATGAAGAGGCGTAAGGTCTATAATGCCTTACGCACCTCAAAGCGGGCGTAGTTCAATGGTAGAACGAGAGCTTCCCAAGCTCTATACGAGGGTTCGATTCCCTTCGCCCGCTCCAGATCTCTCCCCTTGTGGAGAAGCCTTAAAAGCCTTCTCTATCAGCAACTTAAATAGTTACCTATTTTAGTCGCCTATTGGTTCTACCATTGTGATCCGCCCTTGGTAACTGTCACGCTAAGTTACATGGTGAGATGACAGTATAACTCAGCGTTGGCGGCAGTTGCATCCTCACACCGCGATAGAAAACGTGAAGAAAAAGCCCATCCAGGCATCGTTATGTCATCGACAGATTGAACACACGCGCCCTATGAGCCACGTAAGCAGGTTTATGGTGATAACGTACCTACAAACGACATGTAGGCTCTATCAGCGCTTCAGCCACGCTCCCGCAAAGGTACACGGTTATCCTGATAAGGTGTGATCCCTCTGACAGTCTGATGAAGTCGCTACGCTTGTTGCTGTATCACCAACGGGGCTTTATGGCTTCTATTGTCCAAAATCAGAGAGTTGCACAAGTTATGCTCGATAGTTAATCTAAGATAAATCTTAGATTGCAAGAGGTTTTTTGATGTCTTCAAAAGCAAATCGAACATACAAGTATGGCGACCAACCGATAAGAATCACTACTGTCCAAGTGATTGAGGAACAGTTCGGAGGGGCGGCAACGGCGAAGCAAGTGGATGCTTATCTGAAAGAGCGATTTCCACATTATAAAGACGACACCCACTTGAATCTCATTGTCAACTCAGTCAACTGCAATCGTAGCTACTGGAGTTTCAACAAAACAGCCAGGCGAACTGATGATGTAACCCATCGGCATCATGAGTATGACCGATTGTTCAAGCGAGGGAAGATCTTTGAAATCTATCAACCCTCTATTCATGGTATTTGGGAGTTGTATCAGGATCAGCAAGGTAAATGGTGTTACCGTAAGGTGAAATCTGAGTTTGAAAAGGCTGTTGATGATGCGTCAGAACTGCCCCCGTCAGAACGCAAAGAGATTTTAGACGCTGAGAATAAAACTCCTGAGCTAATCGAGGTTACAACACGAGTTTATAAGCGAAGCCCCTATGTGGTAGCCGAAGTTCTTTCAAGGGCTAATGGCAAGTGTCAAAGCTGTAAGAGTGACGCTCCTTTTCTCAAAGTAGACGGCACACCATTTCTTGAGGTTCATCACATTGAGTGGCTTTCGAATGGTGGGGAGGATTCCGTTGAAAATGCGATTGCATTGTGCCCGAACTGTCACAGACAGGCGCATTATGGCGTTTTGGAGTTAGTACCAGTTAACAAATAAACTGAACATGCTTGTGATAGTATGAATAGGGTAAGTATCTTGGGGATTCTATGAGACCTTATTTAATATCTTGCTAAGCAGGGAATGTAAATATCGACATTTTTATATTATGGGAAACTTATGAAAAGTATCTGTAAGTTATGTCTCGAAGAGAAAGAACTACTGGAATCTCATAGCATACCAAGAAGCTATTTCAAACGATTGAAGAAGAATGATTCGCAGTTGATTATATTTCAAAAAGGTAGTAAACCAAAACGAGAAAATGTTGATCCTAAAGAGCCACTTCTATGCTTCGAATGTGAGCAGTTTATCAGCCATGAGTACGAATCGTATGGAACAAGATTGTTGAGAAATCATCATAATATACGTAAAAACTCTGACCATATTATCATCAACTCTTTCGATTATAAGCGATTTTATCTTTTCTTACTAAGTATACTATGGAGAGCCTCTATCTCTAAAAGTGTGCATTATTCAACTGTTAATGGAGTTCCTGAGTTGGATGACTTGATGAGGCATTGCATTAAAAATAAACAGGTGAGAATAAATAAACTTAGTCATTTGAAGGTGGATAACTTCATCCGTATTTGTGTATTTAGATTGATCGATACAACGAATAATATTCCTGATCACGTTATTAAATCTATTCTTAGTAACTTTGCTTTTATAAAAAGTGATGAGGCTGACAGTGTACTATGGTATTTCGTTGTGGAGGGATTTGCTATATTCTATGTTTTCTCTGCTTCTAAAGATTATCATGATGTCATTAGAATGAGATTAAAATCACAGTTAACTTCTGGTAGTCATCAGAAGATCTTTAAGATTGATATTTTTAAAGACGCTCTCTTCTCCGAGATTTTTATTGATTTACTTACTGCCGCGAATGAACAGAAATGATGATTTAATAATCAAAGTGTTCTGAATACTCTACAGACGTCTTAATACATTTGCATTGTTCAAACGGACTGATCGTCATAGATTGTATTGCTGTAAATACACGCCTTAGTATTGTCAGTCTCCTGTTAGTCTATCAAGATTAGCGTGATAAGTTCTACGTGAGTTTGTTGGGTCATGAGCGCCAGTGTTATCAGTAATACCCTGTTTTTATGTGTGACTTCTTATAAATCCATTTTATTGATCATATGTCTATAAGTCCGGTGTGTAGCGTTATGAGCTACATAACATAAACAGGTGCAGAGTGGCAATCACTGCGATCATCCGTACCCATGTACTTGTAATATGCAGGTACTACAAGTACCTCGCTTATGCTCAGCTTGTTACTTGTATCATTAACGGGGCTTTGTGGATGGTATTGTCTAAACTAAAGTACATCCAATAAGGCGGAGGAAGATGATGAGCATCACGTATAAAATCACATACGAACACAGAGACGGGAAAGAAACCAGAGCGGAGACGGTGTTACTTCGCTCTGACCACGAGCCAACACAAGATGAAGTCCAGGACGCAGTCAGAAGGGATTCCGCCAGATTTCACTCTGGCAGAGGGGGGACGGAGATTGCTGGATTCTCTATTATTTCAGTTGTATCTGAACCTTAATCCATAATGGCTTACCCCTCATTAGCCTGATTTGGAATGTTAAGAGAAAAAACAAAACACTCAAGTTGCTCTGAGGTTAAATATGTTTAATAACAAACTGTTGACGGTGGATCATGTGTATTAAAGGATTATCACTTTTTTTCTGTGCCATTTGCGTCGGTTGTAGCGGGGGTTCTCAGCGGCAAGAGCACTTAGATGTGCCTACTTATTCGGAGAGTTATGATCAGAGCTTAGGATGGCTTGTAACCGCTCGTTACAGAGACGTAAGTAACGCGGATATTGTAATGTCACTGATTGGGGACTTTTGCAAAAGCAAGGGGAAGGAAGCAACTCTATATAAGACGAATGCTGGTACTTCATCCTCCATTCAAGATATTTGGGCTTGTCAGACTCCCCCATTGTTAAATGATACAGATGTACTAAGCGGGATTTATTGCCATTTCATTGCTAACGCGCCCCGCTACTCGGTAGATTTCACGAACTCCCAAAAGGAAATTGCAGAAAAAATATTTGTTAAAACTTTCATTAAAAAGGGGATTGAATATCCAGTTGGTGGCTTTTACGAAAAGTACCTGAATAACTTTTCTGTGTGGGCAGTAGCCAAACACAAAGAGAGCGCTACTACTGATGAGGTACGTGAGTGGTTTGACACACATTGCCAGTAGGCAAAACGCTGATGCTGTTGCACCACCCATTGTCATACCATCAATGGGCAATAAGGCTTTATTGTCCAAAATCTGTTAGTTGCGCATTTTCTGCACCCTGAATACTCTGCGATTAATCCTAATAACTCAAGGGTGAGCATGGCTATCGGGAACAGACAGATTCAAGATGAATCACCTGAGGAAGAGTTAGAGCGCTTGCTGGAAGAACTTGCACTGACGCATGAGCAACGAGAGTTTATTGAGTCCATGCTACAAGAGGACGGGGATAGTACCAATGGGGAGTAACGCTTGCACCATCACTGTATTTGATGAATGGCTAATGTTCGTGTATAGACTATTTCGACTTATGATTTTACGATTTAGATAAATCATACAAGGAGGACGGTTTATGAGCGCACAGGCAGAAGAAGGAACATTACGCCGGATGACTTTAGGCGAGATAGCAATGGCTCGTAGGGTGTTCGGTGATTCGATAGTGTATAGCCGTGTCTGGATTCATTGCGACAGCTATTTACCATTCGGACTACAAAAACAGAACTACGCGATGACTCCAAACGGGGAGTTATGGTACAGAAAGTCGATGTACAGGGAAGATTTTTCCGCAAACTCGGTTTTCATCGAAGATAAATATGTTTTCATCCATGAGCTGGGGCATGTCTGGCAACACCAACACGGGCAATGGGTGAGAATGCGGGGAGCTTTTAGCTGGGCTGCTGAATATACCTACAGGCTGGATAAAGAAAAGCTCACTGATTATTCTCTTGAACAGCAAGCCTCTATTTTAGCTGATTACTGGTTACTGCTGGTTTATGGGATCAGTAAGTGGTCTTACTATCAGAGACCAGGGCGCATGGGGATGTACAGGGGCGTAGATTTGTTGCAGGATGTCCCTTCGCTTTACCAGAAAATCGTAACAGGGAAGGGGCGTTAAACATGAAAAACAAAATGTTGCTGGGTGTTGTATTCCTCTTAACGGGATGCCCTGGGCCAGGTGATCGAATGGTAGATCGTGAATCTACAACGGCATTGATCAAAGATAATCAAGTTTGTGTGTTGTCACCACTGGAGCCGCAGGAACGGATCACTGCTATTCAAATCAAAAGCGATAATAGCGACTCTCTTCACAAGATTTTCGATGACAAGCCTGTTTATGTGCCGAAGGGGGAGTGTCTTCCTGTATTTGGATTTAAGTTTACGTCTGGGGAGCGGTATAGCTTCGCGTATGACGTCCAATCTGATAAGTCAGAATCACATTTAGTCACCGCTGAACTTTCATACCCTAAAGAATAGGGGGCAAACTGCCCCTTTATATTCATTTCAACGCACGTACGTGATCAAGTAAGCGTTTAATGCGCGTATATATCTCTTAATGCATATAGTCTATCACGCTTGCTGAAGCCGCTTAACAACCTGATCGAAGGCTCCCGCTTGTAACTGGGAGATTCCTCAAATATCAGTAAGATGGGTCAGTAGGTCTTTAGTCGGTAGAAGGTGGCTTTGCTGATAGCCAGCCTATCTTGAACCATTGCTGGAGAGCAACCTTGATCTAATAGCTCTCTCACCTGTTCAGCGGTTGCTTTAATCGGTCTGCCACAATGTTTGCCTTCCGATTGAGCACGCTTGATACCTGCCGTTCTGCGCTCTGCTATCAGGTCTTTCTCCAGGCTGGCAAGTCCTGCCATCATGGTAAGCATTGCTTTACCCACTGGTGTTGACAGGTCGAACCCTTCTCGCAAGCTGACAACCTTCACGCCCTTCGCTTGCAACATTTCAACTGTCGACAGTACATCAATGGTATTACGTCCCAAGCGGTCTATGGCAATCACAATCAGCGTATCGCCTTCTCGCACATAGCTGAGTAGTTCACCAAACCCTGGACGATCTGATGCCTTTACTGCACCACTCACGGCTTTATCACTGAACCAGCGATTAACACTATATCCAGCTTCGGTTATCTGCTGCTTCTGGTTTTCAACGTTCTGGTCGCTGGTGGAAACTCGCACATATCCGATCACAGTTGTCATGATGTTCTCTAAGTCTCAAAAGATAGTATCAAAATAATAGCTGTCCCAAAATAAAAGATCAACCTTTTGAGACAAGGCGAAGCCGCATTTTGCCGTTGTGTCGGTGTAGTCTTATAAGGAGATTGTTTTGAGACTGGATAATAGAGGTTTAGGACTCGGGACTGAGAGCAAATGTAAGTGGAAATGATAATCGCGAAGCTGGTGATAGGCTCAAATGCTCGTTGCGGTTTGATTGTTGGGGTCGAGCAAATATATAGGGCGTGATTACTCACGCCTTTGTTTACATCTCAGAGCACAGGCTGAGCGTGTAGACAGCAGTCTGTCCATCATTGTTTGTGGGGCGCATAACGAAAATAGGCTCACTCCCATTGTCGATGTATGTGACGGCAATCCCTCCGTCTGGCGTGGCGTACATCTTCGCAATACTTTTCTCACCCAAGAAACCGAGTCGCCAGGTTTTACCACCCATGTTCACCTTCATACTTTTGTCCTGCACATCAAGGCGAGTTTCGACTGAAGATTTTTGGCTACCAGAATCGATCTGCCCTTCCTGGATCGCCTTACAGGTGAATGTGGTTGCACTTGAGGCGAAGGGGAGAACGATCAGTGACGTGAGAATCAATCTTTTCATGGTCTTCCTTTTCTTGTTTGATTTGGTGACAAGGCGCTGTTAGCGCATTACCTTATCTTACCACTTTAATTAATTAAATCTATCTTATAGATCAGTAAAATCGATCGATGTGGGTGATACAATGCTATTGTACAAATACTGAGCACTGTGACATTCGGCGATAACAGTCAACTGGAGTGAGGCTTATGAAGAAATCAATATTGGTGATATCGGGACTACTGATTTCACAGTTGGTGATGGCAGGACAAATCACAATGACAGATCCGCAGCAGGAAAAAACGGAGAATGGTAAGACGCTTTGCACCTATGAGAACAGCCAGTATGTTTTCACCTACGTCACTAAAGGGCAGTGCCCGTATGCAAAGACTTTCAATACCAGTAGTTCAGAGTAAAAGTGGGTATAAAAATCGCTGGTTATTTTAACATCGCAAGAAAGAACGGTTGCTTAGTATTAGCACTTAATGATTCGTCATTGATTTAGCTGTAAGCCGCATAGAATAAGGCTTTGTTGAAAGTTGATGGAAGGATAAAAGTTTCGTAAAGGCGTTAGAAAATGAATAATAAGGGAGGAATTATGATAGGTTACATCTATCAAATGTGGTTGTTTATCGGTTATTTACATCCTGTTAGTCATGAGGAGTTTTCCGGCTTTCTGGAGTGTTGTTTCATGCGGAGCACTGCGACCATGAAAGGTATGCTGCATGAGTAGCATGTAATGCGGAGCATGGAAGATATCGATTACAGGAAAGTAACCTTTGTACCTGATGTTATTACTCAGAAGCTATTTTCCTGTAAAGAAAATCTGCTATGCTCGCAGTACTCACATAACGAACATTAATACCTAAAAAACCATTAACTACTATTTAAATAGTAAATATTGATTATTTCCTGTGTTATGTACTCGTACACCTCGTCCATGAATCCATTGTGCAAGTTACTCTTGTGAAAATGAGTTTATGCACCATTACACACTTTCAGTGTTTCATTGTAAGCCTCCATTTTTACCGAAGATGCAAATAACTCTAAAGTACCTTTAGACTTTTCTGCATCCTCTGTATCAGGTTACTTGTGCAAATGGCGTAGCCATAAGAGCGGCTTACTTGCATATTAAGCCGGAAATTTCATTGTTAATAATATAGATAAGATGGTATCCGAGTCAGTGAAGCTACCGGACATCCATGATGTATGTGGGAGAGCAACGTGACCATACGATCCTTGATAGTATCTTGTTGAAAGTTAATAAATAACTTGACAAAACGTTCGTTTCATGGTAAGGTGGTATTAAGTGAGGGATATCTTCACTTCTCTAACAAATGCCCACTCTAATGACTTTATCTTCATGCCTCCTCCGGGTAAACGGTGTGGGGGTTTTGTCATGTCTGGAATATACACAATACTCATTCCCGATGAGTTGCTAAGCAGGAGGAACATTGCTTTGAAATATTTTAGTAGTGACCAGGTTTTTAATGAACTGGTCAATGGCGAAGTCACTCGTGAAGTGATATATGCATCTATGAACGTAGCCAGAAAACGCAAATACGCGGAACGTGAAAAACTGTTTGCTGATGCACTCGCTCGATTTGATGAATACCGAAAGGAAAAAACAAAATGAATATCCGATTCACTGATGACATCCACAAGGCGCTGATTGAACGTGCCAACCGTGAAGACAAATCAGCCGCCGCGCTGGTGAGTGAGTTAATAACAGCAGTCCTAAACCGAGAGGAACCGAATGACCGAAAAGAAACCAGTAGTAAACTTCGTTAATGCGATTTGCGGCTCAGGAAAGAGCCACCGTTTGAAAGAACACATTTACGACTTCAATCGAGAAGCTGTCCCAGAAAAGTTCTTAATCGTAGTACCAACCCACGCTTTAGCCGAGCAGTTCAAGCAAGAACTAAATCGTTTGAGAATCCCAAATCATCACATTTGCGTTGAAGGTGCGACTCTCAACCTGAAAAGTACTCTGGCGAACAGCTTCCAAACGAATGTGGTGATAACCACCCACGAATGTTTCACCAACTACTGCCACCTCGCTACGTTCAATCCTGAGATGCGCTCTCTACTGGCAGAACACAACGTGATGATTGACGAGATCCCTGATGGTTGGTTTGGGGCTGAAGCGAAGATCCGACATGCGGACAGAACGGCAGAAAACTTCCCATTCCTGGCATGGCTGGAAGAGCGAAACGGGTTGCTCTATTTGCGTGATGAGCACTACGACAAGCTGTACCAGTATTACCATGAGAAGCACGCTAACAGCGACAGCCTGAAGAAAGTGCTTTACGTGGCGCTCGACGGTGGTGGTGTGATGCATACCGAGTGTGATTCTTCATACAGCTTCTTTGCATACACTTATAACCCGATACTGAAGGCCGCAACGTGGGCGAAGAGCTTCACTGTGCTTGGCGCTGGTGTAGATCGCAGTGGGTTTGTATGGATGGCTGAGAACGTTGCTCAAATCGCAGTACAGGAAGCCGGGGAACACCTTCAGCCAGAACCCGAGAGACGCAAGCATAAGAACGTGCCTATCAAGATTGTGGTTGTCCTCTCAGAAGATGTCAAAAGAGCGGGGCAGTCAGAGCTGGCTAATGTTTTTAACAGTCATCTGAAAGAGATAAATCAGATTGTTGGGAAGGATTTTATCTTCGCAACTAACAACGATAAACCCATCTGTGACTTCCAAACTATTGGACTCGCTGAGCTCGGTGATCGCATGGGAGGTGAAGCTGTTTCGATGTCCAGCTACGGAATGAACAGCTACCAGGATGTTCACAGTGCTGTGTTCCTCGGATGTGCAAATCTGGGCGATAAAGATCGTAAGAGATGGGCTGACTATTGCAAACGTATCGGTTGGGATTTTGAAACGGTGATGAAGAAGAAGCGCCAGGCAATGTATCTTGAACGGTGCTACCAGTTTCTTAGCCGAACATCCATTCGCAACACTGATACCGATCACCCTCTCGTCTTTGTCGTTCCCGACATGGCGGCAGCGGAATACCTCAAAACCCATTACTTCCCTGGCTCAACCATCGAATGCCTTGGGATCAAGAAAGCTGGCAAGCAGGAAGAAACACGCTTGAAGGTGCTGGAATACAAGGCGCAAGGGCTAACTCAGAAAAAGGCTGCTGAAGTGATGGCGGTGTCTGTGAGGACAGTCGCAACCTACTGGAACCAGGGCGCTTACGTATGATTATCGCGCTTTACTGGTATCTGCTGTTCCTGTTTATCTGGGATGCAATCCGCACCTTTGAAAAACGTAGAAAAACAGAACGCAAAACTGAATCTCGGGATGTTTGATGTGGTGATTGATACAGCAAAGGGGCTAATGCCCCTTTTCTCGTTTTTTTAGTTTGTAGATTGAGCTAACACCGTTGCTGCACGCTGTTTAGTTTTTTCGCTTGAGCGCGGATTATCGCGTGCCTTAGCTGCAACTGTCTCCATTCTTTTTCGCTGGTATGGCGGAAAGTATCATGTTGTGTAAGCGGTGAAGGTGTAGTTTTGATGAGTTTTAAAGTTTGTCCGGCAGCAGAAGCGAATTTACTGGGCATTTACCATCGCCACATACCTATCTAACTCTTCCATACTTCCAGACGGCATGCTTACCACTGTTTTTTGGCTGCTTTCTATACAGCTGATGATGTCTTCGCGTGGGCCGCTGCGCCAGTCAGTGCTTGCATAAAAAGCATCAAGGACAACAACCATGTTCTCATGGCTATCAAAAGCGCGTATCAAATAGTAGCAATCCGGGTTATGCATGGAGTGTCCGAACGAAATAACCTCGATCCCGTGGCGCTGGTGTAGGGGAATGCTGATTTCCCGCATGATATTGTGAAAAGTGACTCCGGTGCCTTTGCGTAATGTGTATTGCAATATTTCGATGATTCGTTCCATTAATGCGATCCCCAAATGAGCGCCATCCCTTCGCTTTCAGGACGGACGGTTTTAAAACCGAATTTTTCATATAGCTCTGGAACATCTGCGATCAAGGTAATGTATGCTCCAACTGGTGCTTGTTGCCCGAGCCAGGACATTAATGCCTCCATGACTTTCCGGCCCAGCCCTTTACCTTGATGTTCTGGATCGACTGCAACATCTACGATTTCGAAGTTGAGCGCTCCATCTCCGACAATCCGCCCCATGTCGACAATAAGATCAGAATATTCAATATATACGCCATGACAGCTTCTTGGGAGGGCTTGTTTTGCGGCCTCAAGAGGGCGGGGGGTTAAACCGGATATGATGCGCAAGCGGCAAAAGTCCTCTGCGGGTGGCACTGCATCAACCAGAGTGTATCGTGATTCCATATTCAGCCTCAGTGCCATGAATGATCTTTTGTTTAGCATTAACAATCGCATCTATGCAATCTTCACGGTCTATTATAAAGACCGCCTCGTCACTGCCGAAAATATTTGAGGGCTGTGACTGAGTGGGGGGACGGTCATCAACTGGGGGATGACGGTAGATATTACTTTTTTTGCTATATGTTGTATGATGTTTTTTAATGTTGTGTAGATGTTTTGTTTTTTCTTTGACGCCGCTTCGCTTATTACCTACTATTAAAAAGGTTAAGTAGTTCTATCCTTCATTTAAGATGAGGTGTTTTCATGCCTAAACAAAAGGTAGTTCGTGATGCGGGTACTGGTCAGTTTGTAAAGCCGGAAGAGGCTAAGAAACGTCCAGGGACAACTGTTACGGAAACTGTAAAAATCCCCCCTAAAAAAGGGAAAAAGTAAAAACATCTCAAAGCGCTCATTAGTAGCGCTTTTTCTATTTCTGGAGATCTTTTGATGGAAAACCATAACTTTGAAAGGCTAAAAGAACATATTTTGTCGTTATCTGTTTCAAAAAACTTCGAAGTTGCCAAAACAGAGTGGAGTCTACATTCGATAGAAGTTTCTGAAGAAATGGATTTCTGTCCCTGTGGTCAAGATATCAAAGAGCATTGCTATATTGAAAATAAAAAAAATGGCAATACCACGTATGTCGGTAACGTTTGTATAAATAGGTTTTTGAATATTTCAACTGGAACTTTGTTTGAAGGGTTGAAAAGGATTAAGAAAAATATTCATGCCAATCCAAACTTGGCATTGATTGAGTATGCAAATGATAAAGGGTATTTATACGATAAAGAGTATGATTTCCTTGTTGATACGATGAAGAAAAGAAATCTTAGTGAAAAACAAAGGTTGTGGAAAGAGAAAATAAATAATCGTATCCTTAAAGAAGTCGTTGTTAAGAATCGTACAGCAAGATGAGTATTATTTTTTAGTAACTCCGATTTGATAACGCTGAAAACCAACACATTATATACAGAGTTTAAGAAATAAGGGGCTTGCGCCCCCTTTTCTTAGATTAATGTTTTCACATCAAAATCTATGTTTGTATCGGTATCGGCTTCGTAGTTAACCTCTTCAAATCCGAAACCAAACAACTTCAGGAACTCTTCTTTATAAGCAATGTAGTCTGTTAGCTGCTCCAGATTTTCATTGGTGATCGTCGGCCACAGATCTCGACATGCTTGCTGAACGTCTTCCCGAAGTTCCAGATCGTCCATGCGGATTCGCTGCTCGTCATCAAGTTTGGCACTACCCCCATATAGGCTGGTAGTCATCAGACGATTAATTTGCTCGATGCAGCCTTCGTGGATCCCACGATCTTTCATGAGCTTGAACACGATAGAAATATAAAGCGGCATGACTGGAATAGCTGAAGACGCTTGGGTGACAACAGACTTTAACACCGCGACGTTTGCAGCACCGTTGAGAGGAGCCAGCTTGTTGCGTAACGCGTTTGCCGCCCGATCCAGGTCTTCCTTCGCCTTACCGAGCGCACCGTGCCAGTAAATAGGCCAGGTCAAATCCGTGCCGATGTAGGAGTAAGCAACGGTCTTCACACCATCAGCCAGAACGCCAGCGTTATTAAGCGCATCAATCCACAGTTCCCAGTCCTCGCCACCCATCACGGTAACAGTGTTACGCACTTCTTCTTCGGTTGCCGGTTCGATACTGGCAGTAATGATCTGATCTTTGTTGGTATCAATGGCTTTAGAGGTATAAACCTCACCGATTGGCTTCAGCGCAGAGCGAACAATTTCGCCTGTTTTTGGCATCTTTCTTACCGGAGATGCAAGCGAATAAACCACTAAATCAATCTGACCCAGATCTTCTTTGATGAGGCTGATAACTTCGTCGCGGCACTCATCGGAGAACGCGTCGCCGTTGATGCTTTTCGAGTAAAGACCTTCACGTTTCGCTGCTTCATCAAAAGCCGCAGAATTATACCAGCCCGCAGAGCCAGGCTTGGTATCCGTACCCGGTTTTTCAAAGAAGATACCGATAGTGGAAGCACCACCGCCAAATGCTGCAGAAATTCTGGATGCAAGCCCATAACCAGTTGAGGCACCGATCACCAGCACACGTGCAGGACCATCAGTGAGTTTTCCGTTTTTGCGGACGTACTCGATTTGTTTGTTTACGTTGACCTGGCAACCAACCGGATGTGTAGTTGTGCAGATGAAACCACGAATCTTGGGTTTAATTATCATGTTGATTTTAATCCATTTTGCAAAACTTCTTTAACATACAATAATGATAACTTTTTTATGAAAAGTTGTAATGAATAATACACATTCATTAACTAACTCTGGGAAGGATAATGGTCTTGTTGAAACGTTACTATAATTAGATTTCAGGGTAGTCCACCAATTCGACATACCCTGCTAACTCTTCCATGCTCGCCCCCTGTGAATAGGTACGGAATGCTTCGGTTTTCGCTTTCTGTTCAGTGTGTCCGGTGATACTGCCTATTCTTGTTTCCTGCACCCCGGCACGGTCTAAGCATGTGATGAACATCCCGCGCAAGCTGTGGAAGCATTGACGATCTGTAGCGGTAGGCAAAACCTTGTCACGCAACCTGGTGAAGTTTTGAGAGTAGTACGGCCCTTTCTTACCATCCTTCCTGTTAATCTTGTTAGCTTGTGGGAACAGGTATTCGCCGTAACTGTGGTTCAGGTATTCATCGACAATCGCAGATAGCCGGGAATGAATAGGGACGTACCGTACCCCCGCCTTAGTCTTTGATTTCGAAATGTAGAAACAGCGTACACATTCCACCGTTTTGATCTCTGACTTCTTTAGGCTTGCCAGTTCATCAAGGCGGCATCCTGAAAACAGCCCCATGATTATGATGTTCCTGATCTCCGGCTCTGCTGCATCAAGTAACTTTTGCATCTGGTCAGGTTCAAACGGCTGATAACTCTCTATCGTGCGGCGTGCTTCGAGGTTATGACCGTGAAAAGGGTTGCGGTCTGGTATGCCATCGTAGCGGCGCTTTGCAAACTCGTAGAGGCTCCCTAAACACGTTAGCCAGTTTTGACGAGATTGATCGGCGGCTCCTTTCTCCTTTTGTGTATCGAGGAACTCAGTCACCAGGCGGCGGCCTATCCTTTCTAAGGCAATGTCCGGTTGTTTGGCACTTTCAAGGAATAGTTCAACGGCTCGCGCTGATTTGCTTAACGTTGAATAAGAGCGGCGGTTTTTATAGCTTTCGGCGTATTCGTCCCGTAATAGGCACAGAGTGGGAATCGAACAGGATCGCGTTACAGGTTGAGGGCGGCTCTTGTTCTTCTTCTCTTCGGTATGCAAGGCGGCTATTGACTGCTGCAACCACTGATCGGGGTTGCTCGGATTGTACTTCCGCTTAAGCTCTTCCCATTCTAATAAGAGGTAGTTTCTGAACCGTCGAGCCTCATTGAGATCGCGGGTTGAGGTGGTTTTGCGCCACATCCGGCACGGATATAAAAATCTGAGGTACTTCGGGACGAAGATCTGAAACATCCAGATTCCGTCTTTTCGTTTGTATAGGTAAGCCTGGCCCTTGATTGACACGATAATGATCCTCTATTATCACGTAATCAGTTACCTATGCTGATCGCAATATCGTTATCTGTTAGTAGGTTACAGAAGTGGAATGGATTTTTGTTCGATTCCCTTCGCCCGCTCCAAACAAACATTTCTCAACCTCTAGCCAAGTCTACTAAACCCACCAACCACAAGAGCTAGCGCTAATTCTCGTTATTTCTACGTCTACTTTCATCTACCGGAATCTATACATCTATGTGTATAGTAATGCGTATAGCCCGCGCTCTACACTCTGGAACTATACACAATGCCACTTACAGACCTTGAAATCAGGCGCTCTAAGCCACGCGAGAAGCCCTATACACTCAATGATGGTAGCGGCCTGTCTCTACTCATTGAGCCGAACGGATCGAAGGGATGGCGTTTCCGGTACCGTTTCGACGGAAAGCCCAAAATGCTGTCGCTTGGCACATATCCGCTCGTATCCCTTACTGATGCTAGGCAAAAGCGTGATGAAGCAAAAAAGCTGGTGGCCTCGGGCATTAACCCCAGCGACGTGCGCAAGAGGGATAAGCAGGAGCGACAGAACGAGATTGGCAATACTTTTGAGGCCATCGCCCGCGAATGGTACGAAAAGCGCACTGATCGCTGGTCTGCTGGTTATGCCGAAGAAATGATGAAGACGTTTGAGACTGACGTATTCCCGTTTATTGGCGGGCGCCCTATCGCTGAAATTAAGCCGATGGAACTTATGGGCGTCCTTTCCCGGCTGGACGAGCGCGGGGCGACCGAGAAGCTACGTAAAGTTCGGCAACGCTGCGGCGAGGTGTGGCGTTATGCCATCGTTACTGGCAGGGCTGAGTATAATCCCGCACCTGATCTCGTTAGTGCTTTTGTCCCGCATAAGAAAGAGCATTACGCATTTTTGAAACACGAAGAGTTGCCAGAATTTTTTAGAACGTTGAATACCTATAGCGGCAGCATTGTGGTTAAGTTGGCAATGCGCTTGCAGGTGCTTACTGGTTTGCGACCCGGTGAACTACGGCAAGGGGAGTGGGCTGAAATTGATTTTGAAAAGCGCTTATGGGAAGTACCACCTTCCAGAATGAAAAAGCGCCGTCCTCACTGCGTACCATTATCCGCTCAGGCTATTGCCATTCTGGAACAGCTAAAGCCAATTACCGGGCATTATCAGTTTATTTTCCCTGGCAGAATTCATCACAGTAAGCCGATGAGCGAAATGGCTATGAATGTTCTCATACGCCGCATCGGGTATGCGGGGAGAGTAACAGGCCACGGCTTCCGCCACACTATGAGCACTATTCTCCACGAACAGGGCTATAACACTGCATGGATTGAAACGCAGCTCGCCCACGTCGATAAAAACTCTATTCGCGGCACCTACAACCATGCTCAGTATCTGGATGGGCGCCGGGAAATGCTTCAATGGTATGCCGACTATATGGACGTGTTGGAGCATGGTGAAAACGTGGTTCACGGGCGCTTTGGTCAATCCTCATAACTGGATGAATAGACAGTATTAAGCAATGGTAGTAGACTTCTGTAGACGAACAAAGAATAGGCTATGTCTAGGCTGATCTCCGAAAACCCGTACACCTCTGCGGGCTGGCATAGCCGCCAAAAACAGGGGGCGCGAGGTGGCGTAATGAGTATGTTTCAAACCATTAATAATGAAAAGTATGAACTGGTTCATTTTGAAGTTTTATTATTTGAGGTGTCAAAGCAGGAAAATATTAGCTTTGCCGAAGCATGCGCGGTAATTGCTAGAGAGGCTTCTTGGCATCTTGAAGGCATACCATTCAATGAGCCTTTTTATTTATATGACTATGATGTTATTAACGGGTTTAATAAGAATGATAGCTTTTCAAATCAATCGATTAATTTCTTAAGAGATATGGCTCTGGGGGCAGAATTTGCAGAGGAATCAAACCCTGATGTTAAGGGTGTATATACTCGAATTGATGGGGGGAATGGTTGGTATCGCGAGTTCTATTTTAAAGGGACGGAAATAACGATATCTTTCCTAGATACGGGAGTAAATCTCCCTCCGTGTTTAGAAAAATTTCGCTCGCGAGCTGAAAAGTTGTTAAAAGCTAAAAAAGATAGATTGGCAAAGGAAAGAGCAAAAGAAGGTCAAAAAGAGGTATCACGAGATGAGTTGGAAAAAGAGATTGAACGTCTACAAATTGAGGTGAAAAAACTATTGACCCAGTTACCTTGTCAATTAGGAGATTTTAGGGATGATGATCCCCTTTTGATTGCAATTCAGTTACGTAACTCTGAGTGGTCAAATTATGATGAGGATGATCGCAAATCTATACCCTCTCAGGAAGCATTGGTTGCCCAACTGAAACAGCAATATCAAAAAATGCCCGATGCCCAAGCCCGTGCAATAGAAAAAGTTGCCTGCCCTATAAAAAGGAAGTGATTCTTCACCCTCATAGTGAAAGCAAGCCTTTACTGCGGGTTTGCTCTCACCCTGAGAGTAAGAAGATACTTACCATGATAGTGATTTGAATTATAAATACCCTTACCCTGATAGTAGTTACCTCCTTCCTACCATAAGCCCTAATGTTAAGCTGAATTATGTTATTTCTATGCCATTATTTGTCTCGTAAACTCCAATAGACGTCACGAGGTAAATATGTCTCAGTCACTAATCAGATTCGCTGAAGTACAGAAACGCACAGGCTACAGTAAGGCGTGGTTATATCGTCTTATGAGTGAGCAGCGATTCCCCGCAGCAATTAAAATTGGTTCCCGCTCCATCGCTTTTATTGAAAGCGAAATTGATGAATGGATTGATCAGCGCATCGCTGAGTCGCGTGGCGAGGTGGCGCAATGAAAAAGAAAAACCGCCCCGTACAGCAGGCGGCTAACTCAGATATTCGCACGTCTGATATTACGCCGACCACCAGCCTGGTACAAGTACCTAAGCGTACCCCAAAGAAACACCGCGCCCGCGTCTATATGCTGCGCACTGGCGCAGAGGGATGGACAGAAAATGATATTCTGCGCTACTGCCGTCTTTCATCCGGGCGTAATTATGCGTCTGAACTGGAGCGCCAGCTTGATATTCAACTGGAGCGTATCGACGAGAAAAACCCGGATGGTATCGGCGCACACCTGCGCTACCGTTTTTCCTGCCGTGGTGACGTTCTCAAGGTGATCCAGCTTGTGAACCATTGCGCTGTCATTAATGAACATCACGGGTTATCTCAGCAGGATATTACCGACATTCTGAACCTCTACCCGGACGCGTTTAACGCCGCCTAACGGAGCCTGACAAATGAAAATCGAAAAAAGCCGATTCAATTCGGAGGCCGCCCCACAATCCAACGCTTGCCAGGGCGAACATAGCAATAATGACTTTGCCGCGATTGTTCCCGTTATTTCCGGTCAAATTGGCGGGCGTGAGGCCAGTATTGTTAGCGCTAAGGCACTGCATAAAGCGCTCGGAGTAGGTAACGACTTTTCAACCTGGATCAAACTACGCATTGATGAATATGGCTTTAGCCTGAGTGCTGATTACGTGATTTTTGATTCCTCAGATTTCAGGAATCAAAGTTCAAATTTTGAACAGGGTAGCCCCGGATGGGTGACAAAGCGTGGCGGCGACCGTCGCAGTAAAGATTATGGCCTTTCTCTGGGAATGGCTAAAGAACTGGCAATGGTTGAGCGAAACGAACAAGGTCGCGCCGTTCGCCGTTACTTTATTCAGTGTGAAGAAGCCCTACAGCGCAGCGTGCCAGAGATTGCCGCTCAGTATCGCCGTCAGCTCAAAGCCCGTATCGGTGCCGCCAGCCTGTTTAAACCGATGTGCGTAGCACTGGAAAGCGCCCGCGCAGAACAGGGTAAACAGACGCAGGCTCGCCACTACAGCAACGAGAGCAACATGATCGCCCGCATTGTTTTGGGTGGGATGACGGCGAAGCAGTGGGCGCAGGCGAATAGCATTACTGGCGAACCACGCGACAGCATGAACGCCGGGCAATTGGAACACCTCACCTACCTGGAGAGTACCAACATTACGCTGATTGATATGGGTATGGGATATGACCAGCGTAAAGCCGAGCTAATCCGCCTTTCTCAGCGCTGGTTAGCTAAACATCTGGGGGCTAATCATGCTTAATGCCGCCGTCCAGAATAAAGTCTTTCCCCTGGCTGGCCTGATGTGTAGCTTGCGCGGGATCGCGCACACGCATGAGGGTAAAGCTGGCATAACAGTGCCAGCTAATGCCAGCTCCTCATTTTCTCGTCGTGGTGACGAGGAGAGTTTCGAGACCAGTACGCGAGATGAGTTTATCGAACAGTACGCACGCGCGTGCGAGGAAGGTTTTTCTGACATCACTACGCGAGGGGGAAATCATTCTACTGGCGTGAGTTTTCGGAGAAGTACGCGCGTGCGCGAAGGTGAGTTTCTGGAGTCCATAAAAAAGGGCTTGCCGACTATCGCCAACCCGGTTTATGGTTATAGCGCACCAGCAAAATCTGGTGCCGGGCGTGGAAACCCGTTGAACATAAAGGCGACACAGACGCCAATAGCGTCTTTTTTTGTGTCGTGCCATAGCGCACACCAATTCAGCGGCAATGCCCGCAATGTATCTATGGTGGCGTTGGCGGGGCTGCCGAAAGGCAGGCCGGTTTCCTTTGTGTCCGGTATTTCCACCCCCGTTAACGTCACCACCCCTTTAGAGCGTGGAAACTCAGGTGGTGACTCCTTATACACAAAGGAGGCTGCCGCTATGCTGGCTACTACCCCTACCCAAAATCCACAATTCATCTGGTTAATCGCTGCCGTTCGCCGCGACATGCCGACAATTACCGCCAAAATTCACCATATCGCCGCGCCGTCTGAGCGCGAAGCCCGCCGCACGTTGGCGCGGGATCACGTCTGTTTCTTTGCAGGCCGTATCCGTCTGGAGGTGGCAGCATGAGCCAGTTACAACTGATTGATGCCACCTGTCAGATTGAACAGGCACAGGCTGTTTTATCCATGTGGCTGGAGAGCACCACCAAAGACACTAGCCCCGACCTTCCGCGTCTTATCGGTTCAATCCTCACTTTGCTGCATGGCGTCCCGGAGGCAATGGAAGAAGCCGAAAGCAAGCTGGCTGACTATGTGATGCGTGAATATCGGGAGGGCAAGTCATGAGCTATCACGCAGAGGCAACGCCGCACGGCGTCAATATCATGACCCGCAATGATGCCGGGATATATGAGCATGTAGCCATTATCACCTATGAGAGCGCTGTAAGCCGTCTGGATGCGGGAGAGTACGACGATACGCCAGATATCGGCTACGCCATTCATTTTGCCGTTGCTGATGGCGGGGCGCGTGGCTGGTTCGACTTTACTGCGCAGCATAACGTCACTATGTGGCGCTGGCTGATTGCTGCGACGTTCGTTTCTGAGATGAAGCGCGAGAACGGCACAACCTCCGTTACTGAGGCTGACGGCACATCATCGCAGGTAGCGATTTACTCCAATGGCAAAGCGGCACTTCCGGTTTATCCGTTCGCGGAACGTCTTGCGATGGCGAACAACATCGAGGGCGCAATGATTGAGCGATACGGCGTCGAACAGGGTACGGAAAAAGCCATTGTGTTTTATCAGGCCATGCTGGATACGGAGCGCGGCGAGCTGACCCAGTTCGGACGTGAAACGCTGGCAGAGCTACACGATCACTTCATTGCTGATCTGGATGAAAACGGCTGGCCTGAAATGCCAGCGGCGCACTGAGGGAGCGACACAATGCGTAATATCGACCTTATCCGCGAAGTGACCGCCGCCGCCGCTGGCAACTGGCCTTATGTGCTGGCTGGCCTGTCTATCGACGTGCCTGATTCATCACGCCGCCATGCCCCCTGCCCTGCATGTGGCGGTACGGATCGCTTCCGGTTCGATGATAACGGGCGCGGCATCTTTATCTGCAACCAGTGCGGCGCGGGCGACGGGCTGGATTTAATCAAGCGGGTTAACAACTGCGACACCACAGAAGCGGCGAGGCTTGCCGCTGATGTGCTGGGTATTGATTACCGGGCAGCGGAAACCGACCCGACAGCAGCCAGCCGGAGGCGGGAGCAAATGGAGTCTGAGCGCCAGCAGCGCGAGCAGGAGCGCCAGAAACAGGCCGCAGAAAGCGCAGGGCAGCGCCGGGCTACGTTTGCCAGCCTGTATGCAGAAAAGCGCCAGAGCGTCACACAGGGCGAATCTGAATATCTGATTGCTAAGGGACTGGACGGGTTCATTTTCCCGCTATTGCCTGATGGTTCAGTCCTGCTTGAGCTGGAGGATGAGTCCGGCGCAGTGGCAGCCGCACAGACCATCACCCCACAGGGAGAAAAGCGCCTCCTGACAGGTTCAGCAAAGCGCGGGGCATACCATGCCGTAAACGCGCCAGAATCGCCGCAGAGCGTTTTAATTGCCGAGGGGCTGGCTACCGCCCTGTCCGTTCACCTGATGCGCCCTGATGCGCTCACAGTGGCGGCAATTGACGCCGGGAACCTGATCCACGTTGCCGGAGTAATGCGCCGGAAACACCCGCAGTCGCAAATTATTATCGCCGCAGATAACGACCACCCTACAGCAGCCTCCGAAACCGGAGCCACCAACATCGGGAAGGAGGCCGCAGAGAAAGCGGCTTTATCCGTGGCTGGCTGGGTATCGCTGCCACCGACTGACAGCAAAGCTGACTGGGACGACTACCGCCAGCAAAACGGGCTGGAAGTCGCTACGGCTGCGTTTAACGATTCGATGTACCAGATTCAGGGGGAAGCCGTGAAACCACAACTACAGGCCATTGAGGGCGGTAAATCCCGCCGTAAAGCCGATGCCGGAGATATTGCACAAATGGCAGCCAGCCAGAAAGCGCGGTTGCTTTCATCTCGCTGGGATATGTTGGCGGTTAACCCTGATAGTGGCGCTGTTTACTGCTACGAATCTGGCGTATGGGTGAAGCTACCAGACAGCGAATTAGAAAGGGTTATGGTGGCAATTTTCGACGAGCACGAAGCCCACTACACCGAAAAGGGGATTAAATCGGTTGCCGCAACCATGAAATTGCAGATCCCGGTAATCGGTGAGCAGCGCGGGGATCTGATTGGTTTTGATAACGGTGTTTATGATCTCGCCACACAGACGTTTTCCGCCCATTCGCCGGGCAACTGGCTGATGAACCACAATGGGATCACCTACACCCCGCCAGCGCCGGGGGAGAATATTTCCACCAGCGCCCCCAATTTTACCCGTTGGCTGAATCATGCAACGGCTGGCGACCATCATAAGGCCGAGCGTATCAAAGCAGCCTTGTTTATGGTGCTGGCGAAGCGTCACGACTGGCAGCTATTCATTGAGGTAACTGGCGAGGGCGGCAGTGGGAAATCCGTATTCAGCAGCATAGCAACCACGCTGGCAGGTGAACACAACACCGCCAGCGGTAGCATGATGACGTTGGACACCGCTCGAGGAAGGGCGCAGTTCGTGGGCAAAAGTCTCATTATCATGCCTGACCAGACCCGCTATGTTGGAGAGGGTGCGGGGATTAAGGCCATTACGGGCGGCGATCCGGTAGAGATTGATGGGAAATATGAAAAGCAGTTCACAACCGTGCTAAATGCCGTTGTTATGGCAACCAATAACGAGCCGATGACATTCACTGAGCGAAACGGGGGCATTGCCCGCCGCCGCGTGATATTCCCGTTTAATAACCCGGTATCAGACGCAGACAAAGACCCGGATTTAACCGCAAAAATCAGGCGAGAAATCCCGGTGATTATCCGCCACCTGCTAACCACCTTTGCCGACCAGAACAAAGCAAAAGCACTATTACTTGAGCAGCGCGATTCTCAGGAGGCGCTAGACGTTAAACGCGGCACAGATCCGGTTATCGATATGTGTGCGGCACTTTTTTTCATGAACGAACCCAAAGGCATGATGATGGGCGGAGGTACATGGGCAGGCCAGCCAGAGCCGAGGGCGTATCTTTATCATCTTTACCTGGCGTTTATGGAGTATCACGGGCTGGGTAAACCGCTTTCCGTCAATAAGTTTTCACGCGCCATAAAATCAGCAGCAAAAGAGTACCGAGCCAGCTACCTGACGCGAAGCATTAACGGCAGAGCGCAAACCAACGTGGGCTATAACGAGATGGCTGAGGAGTTCATTCCCCGTGCTTACGGTGTGGAGAGCGGGCAGAGTGATGATTGAAACTTTTACGGCAGCACTTATCCCTACTGCCCTACTAAAAACGAGACGAGGCCAGACGTAGCAAGGATTTAAACTAGGTAGGGATATATATTTTTATCCCTACTTATCCCTACATATCCCTACCAAATAAAACAGGCAGTAAAATGCCGTTGAAGTGATTTAGTAGGGATAAGTAGGGTTATGTAGGGCAACAAAATTGAATGCCTACCAGTCTGAAAGCCTTGCCATTCGTGGCCTGAGCCAGTTAGTAGGGATTGGTAGGGATATTACACCCCCAAAAAGATTCTATGGGGGGGTAGCTTAAAACGAAGGTGTCCCACAATAAGACGGAGCTGGGTAATCTTCATTAGAAAAACTAATAATTCGAGGTGTTCGCAAAATGACAGCACAAATTTCAGCATACGGGCGGCTGGTGGCAGATCCCCAGACCCGCACCACAACGAACGGTACAAGCATGGCAATGGGACGGTTAGCGGTGGCGCTGCCCTGCCATGCAGCAGAGGGCGGAGAGGTTACTTTCTGGCTGGGCGTGGTGGCATTCGGCAAACAGGCCGACGCACTGGCAGGACACGTTAAAGGCGATTTAGTCAGTGTTGCCGGAGCGATGCAGGTCAACCAGTGGACAGGGCAGGACGGCGGTACACAGCAGGGGTATCAGGTAGTAGCCGACAGTGTGATCAGCGCCAGAACGGTACGCCCCGGCGGGAAGGCAGGACAGCAGGGACAGGCAACGGACGCGCTGAGACGTGCGCAGCAGCCATCCCGTGATGAATACGACCAACGCCCACCATTCGACGATGAAACGCCATTCTGAGATGGAAGATATGAGTACACAACCCACCATTATCGAGTTAGGCAGCTATCGCTGGCCCAGACATCTCGCAATACACGAAGCAGGTCATGCGATAGCCGCATGGTTTTTCGGCATACAGGAGGTAGAAATTGCATTATCGGGTAATAACCGAGTGGCAAAAACCTACCTTGGCGGCGATGTTGATGAGTGCGGAGCCGTCGCGGTATGGCACGTCAACTATCCACGGAATGTGGCTGAGGTTAAGTCTTACACCCTCTCGAACGATGACACCAGATTACGTCTGATAGACCAAGTATGCCGGGCTATGGTTAGCTCTCTGGCTGGTATCGTCGCGCAATCACGCTATACGGAGGATGATATTGACGCACTGATGGAAACGTCCGGGAAAGCAGATATGAAAAATGTTCGTGATTTATCCGAGGTATACCGGGTAGCTGGTGGGGAGGACGCCGATATACAGCGAATATCCCTTTCCCGCGCTCAGGCGCTGATTACCCTGAAATGGTGGGATGTTATCGCGCTGGCGAAAATACTGGAGAACCGTAACCATATGCCCGCCAGAAACTTCCAGCGCATTATGGGCGATATCGACAAGCCTGTACCAAAGCCTCTGACGCTGGCTGAACTGGATGAATTGGTGGGTGAAGAATGAAGCAATACATTCTGGCAGCCTGCCTGATCTCCTCTGCACCGGCACTATCTGCTATCCATTGTGGGGGCTTTACAATACAGCCAGATCGTTATCGGACAACGATTAACGGTGATGTGGTTCATATTATTGATGCGCAATTTTACGGAGCGCCGCGAGACTTTAGCCAGGCCGCCATAAAGTTATTGCCTGATGCCATCACCACTACCGACAGGCAATACCGCCTGGAGACGCAGGGAGGCAATGCTTCGCTGGAGTTGATGACCAGAGAGCAACCGCCACGCGTGCTTAATCGTGAGCGCTGCGATGCCGGGCTAACAGGCTTTTACTGGTACTCGCCTGTGCCGTGAGGTTCGCACCGAACGCAGGCTAAAATTCTGGACTGTTCTTGACAGATTTTAAACCCTCGTAGCGCTAAACCCGCGCCAGCAGAGGGCTGGAAGCCAGAGCGTGATTTAGGCCGTCCAGAATATTCAGGTTCGCGCCACTGGTACGCAGTACGCAGTCAGGTACGCAGCAAAACCGCGCATTCAGTTAGGGTTTTTGCGCACAAAATGCGCACAGTGAGCCGTTAAATGAAAAAAAATAGCCAACAATCAAGATCGGGATGGGGTGGCAAGCGGAAAGGCGCAGGCGCACCGTTGGGCAATACTAATGCCGTCAAACATGGCGAACGCAGTAGGCGGGCATTCTTCCCGTTTGAGGGAGAAGATGCGCTTTCTCCGCTGGTGCGAAATCGTGCAAGAAACCTCATGCTGGCTGAGAGATACGGGCTATTACTGGCGACTAATCCGACGCCGGGAACAGAAGAATGGCGCGAGATGACATTGATTAACGGACTCATGGGGCTACATGCCGACAGAATCGCACGGCTTGAGCTGAGTTTAGCGAGATCCGTTTCAATGCAAGCAAGGCGGGATCTGCGAAGGGTTAAAAAAGCGGCGCATGTTAGCAATCCGCATAGTCACCGATGTTGAAATACTGGACTGTTCAGGACAGAACCAAAGCCCATATGAGGCGAGACCCGCGCCAGTAGTGGGCTGGAAGCCAAATCGTGGTGTAAGCCGTCTAAAATATTCAGGGTTGCGGTAATTAGTACGCAAAACAGCGACCCAGCGACCCAGCCACAAGCATCATTACGCCAGTTTGTGCGGGTAACAATGGTAAGGATTTGCCGGGATTGCCCTAAGGTTACACTAAGGGTTACGCCGCCACTTGTAGCGTGAGGCGATGTGAGCCTAAGCGATTTACAACCTGTTATCATCTGGATAGAAATATTAATCTTTGGAGTCATCCATGAATAAATACGCGGAAGCCGCTTTAATGGTTGTTACCGATTGCTCTGGGAAGGATAGCCCAGACATTCGTTCGGCATGGGGCAATGCCATCAACACATTGAGTGTTTATGATGAAGGATGCCCAAAAGTAGCATTCATCGGACTATGTTCAGAAGGGATGGTAAAAGGGATTCCAGCAAATAGTTATGGCTTAAAACGAGGGGCAAAGAATAAGCGATATGCAGTTGATGCCGCTAAATTGCTTCTTTCAGGCCATGATATGGATATTCCATCCCTATGGGAAAAGGTTACTGATAAAAAGATAGTTCATCATGGGCAGATCAATATTGTAATCCGCTTGTACCAAGCAGAATTGCTACAGTTCCCTGAGTGATACGATGGTGGCTCTTACACCAATGCAAGCAGTAGCTAAATTGCTACCTTCAAAGGAAAGGTGAAATGACCCCACGCCAGATAGCCGCAATCACAGCCGCTAAACTGGAGCATGAAGGCCACCAGCTTACCCCGGCAGAGGTTCGGGAAATGGAGCGCATTATTGAAGCTGATACAGTCCGGCGTAAACGGTTCGGGGAGATGATGCGAGCGCCTGCCTACCAGTGGAAGAAGCCAGCGCCGCGCAGGTAGATATGGGATTATTCCACATGTAACTTATGCGTATTAAGCAAATTTCCTTTATTCACCTTTACAGAATTGTGAGTACGTCAGTATCGTTATCCTTCCGATTCGCATTTATTCAGGATTTGCATGTACCAGCTAAAGATAACCATCCGAGACAGCAAACCACCTATATGGCGGCGTGTGCTGGTTCCAGAGCAAATCCCCTTTAGTGAACTTCACGCGGTGATCCAGTTGGCTTTTGGCTGGAATGACGAACACCTGTATATGTTCGAGAAAGGGCGTAAAGGTGATCCCGGTAGCGAGTATCGCGTATGGGGTGAGGATGAAAGCATGGGTAATGCGGCAATCACACCACTATGGGCAGCGCTCCAGAATGATGGTGACAAGCTGGTTTACACGTATGACTTTGGCGACTGGTGGGATTGCGTCATTGTGCTGGAGAAGCAAACACACGATACGAGCAATCAGCCCATTAGCTGCCTGTGTGGGAAAGGCACCACCCCGGCGGAAAACTCAGGCGGCTTGCATGGTTACAATGAATTGCTATTACAGGCCAGAGAGTCTGATAATCCTGAGCAGGCCGAGATCCACAATTTCCTGATGCTGGATATTGAACGCCGGGTTTACGACCTGAGCCGCATCAACGACAGATTGCAGGCTATTAACTGACCCGCATGTATTCACCTGATATTGCGTTATCAGCGCCGCCAGTATCGCGCATAACAGCGCACTGACCGGGTAAACCGTAGCGCACGACCGTTGCGTTAGTCTCACCGCCACGCTTTACCTGCCGCGATTCATACACTGTCACCCGCTCAAGCAGCCCCCCGGCAACCATGCTTTCAAGAGTTCGCCGGGTGGATTCGAGCGGGTGGCGCTTATCGAACGACACCATGCCATGAAGAAGGTAGGCCACGCCCGACACATCGAACGGCGGCGCACCAATCTCACCAGCAACCCAATCGAGGCTATCAGGTTCAAAGTAGCTGAGTATCTCTTTTTTGCGGCTGGTCATTCTCATGGCTGGCTGATTCCTTATTGTGGGATAGAGGTATCATACAATAAGATGTGCGGCGGCAAGATTGTAGCCGTGAAGTTTAAGCCATCAATAGAGAGGGAAAGCGCCTACGAACAGCCCTAGCGAGAGATAAATGTGTATAGGAATGTGTATAGGCGAAAAAAGAAAAACTCGTGAAATGGCTTTTGGTGTGGCTTTGCTATGGTTTGTTCTACTCCCTTCGCCCCGCTCCAAAAATATCCTAACGTATTCATTCCTAAGCATTTTTCTAGACCATACGTAATGGCACTCGTGATCCTCCTACAACGGAGTGATACAGCCGATGGCGCAACGTGGTAATCTCTATCGACGTCCTAGCGGGATCTATGTTCTGCGGATAACCGTTCCGGTTCGGTATCGTGCCCTGATAGGGCAGCGTGAAATACATGCATCTACCCGCACAACCCACCTCGCAAATGCTAAGGCAATCGCCACGCGTTTGTTGGAGAAGTGGTATGCGTCTCTGGAAGAGTTCAAGCAAGTGGATAAAGAGAAAATTCGGGGAAACGCCCCGTTGTTGGCGGGGGCTGGCAAAATCAGCTTGGCTCTGTTTTGCGAATCATTTGATGTGGTGCTTGAAACGGTTGTTCCGCATCTTTTGGCAGACAATATTCCGCTGTATGCTTTTGTAGATAGCCAGCGGGGTTTTCTGATTGATGATTTTACTGCCATTGATCGTGACCCTGATACGCATGGCTTTGTTTTAAACGACGTTGCTCATTACGGCACTGAGGCTATGGTTAACGGCTATATGCAGATTTACATGCCGCTACATGCCCTCAATAAATTGGTTAAAGGGCTATCAACGGAAATAACTGCATTCAGGGCTACCAACGGTAATCCCCTTGCTCTTTGGCTACTGGACTTGCCCGGGGTTACGGTAGATTCAAGTTCTTTATTTATCAACAATGTGCAAGCTGAAAAGCTGCGTAGCATGTGGGATAAAGCGTTTGCGAAATCTGAGCCTGAATTACCTCCTGTTCCGGCTGTTGTGCCACCACCACCGCCCCCTCCTTTGATCATCTCTAACCCGTTTTGCAATCCACTACACGCGTCAAAAACGGTTTCAGAAGTGTTGGAGGAGTTCATTGCGTATAAGAACTCAGGGGATCTCAAACTTGCCAGTGAGGAAAAAATCCGGTCGCGAATATCTCATTTTATCGACGTTATGGGAGACTTAACACTTGTTGAGTTAGATCGTAATGTCGTAAAAAAATACGTTTCCAGAATGCAAAGAATGCCCAGTAACTTGTATTTAATGCAACGCCGATACGCTGCCGAAGATTTGGATCAACTCATCGAAAAAGCACTTGATGCCGGTGAGTCGCTCATGACGAAAGATGCGATTGGGCGTCATATGGCCTCATTAGGTTCAATGTTAAAGTGGGCCTGTAAAGAAAATTATTTAATTGCCAATCCAGTGGAAAATGTTCTGGCAAAGCGTAAGAAAACTGCAAGATCTCAGGATGACCGTTATTAGTTCGAAGATGATGAACTGGAACTCATATTCTCTGCATACTGGTTTAAAACTGGCGAGGGTGTGCCGAACAAATTCGGGCGCCATATTGACTTTCGACCTTATCGCTATTGGTTACCCCTATTAGCGTTATATAGCGGTGGGCGAATGAATGAGTTATGCCAACTTTATCTTTCTGATATCCGTATGAGTGAAAATGGTGTTGCGTATCTGGACTTCAATTTAGATTCACCGGATAAAGTTATGGACACTGAAGCTGAAGCGGATAAATCGCTGAAAACGCTCAATGCGTTGAGACAGGTTCCCATTCATCCAAGGCTGATTGAGCTTGGCTTTCTTGAATACGTTAAAGCTTTGAAAGCTGATGGACAGGAACGTGTTTTTCCAGAGTTAACCTTCAATAAAATTAAAGGTTATCGTGGTTATGCGTCAAAATGGTTCAATGAACTTTATTTTGGCAAGAAGCTTGGATTAGACCGTAATGGGAAGAAGGTTTTTCACTCATTCCGCCATAACTATGTGAATAGCCTCGACCGACTGGAGTTAAGTGAACGGATGATCGCCCAACTTGTCGGCCATGTTCGAGGAAGCACTACAGCCATGACAACCTATCGTAAAGACAGAGCTGTTGAGGAGCAATTCCACGCAATTTCCGGGCTTAAGCACAATTTGCCTGAGATAGCTCCGTTTAATGTTGAGGCGGGACTGAAAGCGATGAAAGACGGGGTTCGAAAACATAAGCAATGATCTCCCACCAGCGCCATGGGAAGCTCTATGGCGCGTTTTTTATCAACGTTAGAGCCAATCATGGTGCGAAATTTTGAGGCGCTTAAAACGCGTCTGGAAACGCCTGATGACCTACGATTGCAACCGTAGCCCGTCCACGCTTTCTGATGGTAGGTTAATCACTGTTTTACTGGTGGCTTCTATGCTGCCAATGATGTCTTCGCGTGGGCCGTTGCGCCAGCCATCGCTTGCATAAAAAGCATTGAAAACCGCAGCCATTTTTTCAGGGCTGTCAAAGGCGCGTATGAGGTAGTAGCAATCCGGGTCATGAGTGAGTTACCAAACGAAACAACATCGATCCCGTGGCGGCGGTGTAGGAGAACGCTGATTTCCTGCATGGTGGCGTGAAAAGCGGCGCCGCTGCCTTTGCGTAAGGTGTATTGCAGTATCTCGACGGTTCTCAAGCGTTATCTCCGTGTCGCCCTTGGGCGACTCTTGGTTGATAGCAATAAAGTAAACTGGACTGGGCCATCAAGCTACCAGCCCGCTTGGATCTGTAATAAAAGTGAGAGGTTTTATGGAGTAAAACAAGATTAAGTAATTGATAACTAGTATTGTTCTACTATAAGCTGACAATAACCGATTGTCAGATGTTTATTGAAAATAAATCAACTTAATGCATTGGAGGACAAAGTGGAACTGGAGAGGATTCTTAAATTTTCGGTTGAGGATGGAAAGTCGCTGAACGACGATGAAATTATTGAAGTATATAAACTTATTGAAGCTAATATTGAACACGTTCGCTTCACACATAATGACTTTTTTATTTATCTTTCGGACCGCTATCTGGCTCTATCCATCGCAATAGATGAAAAGGAAAGAGAGAAAATAAAAAGCCGTAAAAAAATTGCCAGAAAATCCTTGGTGATTTTAGTTGTGATGGTTGCAATTTATGGTAGTGCCAAGATAGTTAATTATATAACAAAACCCAGTGAATTGGATATACAACAGTCTCAGGCCTATTCTTCTTTACGTATTGACGCCATTAACCGCAAACAACAGGCGTTGCAGTTTTTAAAAAATGCACCAGATGTAGCGAAAGAAGATCTCTCTTTGATTATGTCTACTATTACTAATTCTGGGATTAGTTTTGGGGATTCTTTTGTTCTAAAATGTCAAGGGTATGGGGAAAAAGTTGCAATAAATACATTGACTTCATCTCCGAATTTATCGAGCGAAACAATTAAATCATTACAGCAAGCCGTTGATGCACAGTGCGAGCTACATAATCTTGATAAACTGTAAGTTGGAGATGTTTAACATCTATATTGCACGAATATACCTAAAGTAATTTTTAGCATACTAGCATTTGCTATCGTGCAGAAAAATTATCCACCAGAGGAGCACGGACGTTTATGGCGACTTACCGGCAGATTGCCGATGACGTTAAATCTCGGACGGGGAAAACAGTAAAAACATGCTGTATAGCGCACGTTAAGTCATTGCATGGGCTAACCCGCCGAATATCTCCTAACCGCATTAACCCCGAAAGCCGGGTTTATCCCTGCCCTGAGGAGTGGGTAGCGGAGATCGAGCAATCACTGAGGAATTTGGGCGAGCTTTAGCTTCACCGCGCCTAAACTTTTAAGTCTGTTTGGCTCTATAAGGACTGTCTCACCGTTACGGAAATTTTCGGACGCAATGCCTGAGAGGGGCGCTTCCAAACCTAGGGCATCCACTTTCTCGCACCCAACTTATCCGGCTGCATTGACGCAGCGAACACGTTGCTGGTTAACAGCTATCGTTTCAGGTATGTTTGTTGCGTTTGATGCAACAGAAAAGCAACTCACACACAGCGTTATTGAGGAATAAAACGTAAGGTAAGTTGAGTTGCTATATATACAGTTATTAAGAGAACCTCATCCAGAGCAGCAGGGATGCGGCTTCTTTCCTGCTGATTGTCACTTTTTTCTGGAATAAGGGAACGGGCGGCGGATCAAACGTGGAGACGACGTAAAGCGCCCTTGACGGCGTTTTGTAGATCGTTAACAACTGCCAGATGAGAGCTTTCTTTCCGCAGGCGCTTGTCACCGTTGACCATCATCCAGCTACGTTTATCCCTACGTC
>OKAL01000065.1_pt1 | contig 57038 bp, 67 predicted proteins | sample 1612781 | NCBI WGS metagenome assembly OKAL01 (sample SAMN04436817, study PRJEB24849) | human gut metagenome | biome: human gut; feature: NICU; material: stool | host: Homo sapiens | place: USA: Saint Louis, MO | collected 2011-05-05 | reverse complement strand
CTTCAGGTTGGCGTCAAGTTTGGCTCGACTTTGCGGCATAAGTTCCACTAATTTTTCATGGATTGCAACCGCTGAGGCCCGTGCTATCTCTGGGGAAAGCCAAAGATGCATGTTGTAATCGCCGTGATGGTGATGCTCGTCACTTTTTTCACTGCCGGCATCATTATGTCCATGATCGTCATCATCGTCGTCAGCACCTTTCATGAGTAACGGTTTCACGTCATTGAGCTGCGCAATCGTTACCTGTTTTGCGTTAGGAATATTCTTGACTGATTTTTCCATAAACGCTTCCATCTCAGGTCCAATCCAAACGACTAAGTCCGCGCCCTGTAAGCGTTTTACGTCTGAAGGACGCAATGAGTAATCGTGTTCGGAAGCCCCGTCAGGCAGCAGAACCTGGGTGTCAGTAACCCCGTCAGCAATGGCTGAAGCGATAAACCCCAGTGGCTTAAGAGAAGCCACGACAGCGGCATTTGCCGACTGTGTTGCACTACCCCAAAGAGCAGCGGATAATGCTGCGAAAAGAAGCGTATTTTTATGTAACATAATGCGACCAATCATCGTAATGAATGTGAGAATTGTGATATTATAACATTCTATAACTTCTGCAAGACTAAAATTGATATGACGACTTTGGTTTCACTGGAAAATGTCTCGGTCTCTTATGGTCAACGCCGCGTCCTCTCTGACGTATCGCTTGAACTTCGACCCGGTAAAATATTGACGCTTCTCGGCCCAAATGGTGCCGGGAAATCTACGCTGGTGCGCGTTGTATTAGGGCTGGTAGAGGCTGATGAGGGAGTTATCAAGCGTAATGGTCGATTGCGGATTGGCTATGTGCCGCAAAAACTGTACCTCGATACGACGCTTCCGCTGACGGTAAGTCGGTTTATGCGCCTGCGTCCCGGCACCAAAAAAGAAGATATCCTTCCGGCACTGAAGCGTGTTCAGGCCGGACATCTGATGAATGCGCCGATGCAAAAACTCTCTGGCGGGGAGACACAACGCGTCCTGTTGGCCCGTGCTTTATTGAATAAACCTCAGCTACTGGTGCTTGATGAGCCAACCCAGGGCGTGGATGTCAATGGGCAAGTCGCGCTGTACGATCTTATCGATCAGTTGCGACGTGAACTGGATTGCGCCGTACTGATGGTTTCTCATGACCTGCATCTGGTGATGGCAAAAACCGATGAGGTACTGTGCCTGAACCATCATATTTGTTGTTCTGGTGCGCCGGAAGTGGTTTCCATGCACCCGGAATTCATCTCAATGTTCGGGCAACGCGGTGCCGAACAACTCGGAATTTACCGTCATAATCATAATCACCGCCACGATTTACAGGGTCGTATCGTCTTACGCCGGGGAAATGGTCACTCATGATTGAATTGTTATTACCCGGTTGGTTAGCCGGGATCATGCTGGCCTGTGCCGCTGGCCCACTCGGCTCGTTTGTGGTCTGGCGTCGAATGTCTTATTTCGGTGATACGCTGGCCCACGCTTCGCTACTGGGGGTCGCCTTTGGCCTGCTGCTGGATGTAAACCCTTTCTATGCGGTCATCGTCGTCACCTTATTGCTGGCAGGCGGTCTGGTATGGCTGGAAAAACGCCCTCACCTCGCGATTGATACCCTACTGGGCATTATGGCCCACAGTGCACTGTCATTAGGGCTGGTTGTCGTCAGCCTGATGTCCAACATCCGTGTAGATCTGATGGCCTATCTGTTTGGTGATTTGCTCGCCGTGACGCCGGAAGATCTTATCTCCATCGCCATTGGGGTGGTTATCGTTCTGGCGATTTTGTTCTGGCAGTGGCGCAACCTGCTGTCGATGACCATCAGTCCGGATCTGGCATTTGTGGATGGCGTGAAACTGCAACGCGTTAAGCTTCTGCTGATGCTGGTCACAGCATTAACTATTGGCGTGGCGATGAAATTTGTCGGGGCGTTAATTATCACCTCGCTGCTTATTATCCCTGCGGCAACCGCCCGTCGCTTTGCCCGTACGCCAGAACAGATGGCAGGGGTTGCCGTTGGTGTGGGAATGATAGCGGTTACAGGCGGGCTGACCTTCTCGGCCTTCTATGACACCCCGGCAGGTCCTTCCGTGGTGCTGTGTGCTGCGCTGCTGTTTATCTTCAGCATGATGAAAAAACAGGCGAGCTAATGCGTATTTTAGCCGGATGGAGGCTATCGCCTTATCCGGCTTTTTATTTCATGAACGAAATGACTCCCTTCCCGCGGTTTATTAAATGTTTATCCCCACAGCCACATAATCAGCGTTAGACTATAAAATTGATTTTGTAAATTTAGCAATTACAGTCAATTACCATAAAATCAATCAGTTAATGAAAAATCGCCTTGGACAATTTCGGGCAATGTGAGTCATTTCATCGCCCCAAATCATGCCCCGAACTGATTTTTGCCCCCAAATTTGCCCCCAAAAATTAACAATCGATGGTGGTCTAAGCTGCCGCTAATTTATGCACGTTCTGAAACTGCAACCATCAGCAGAATGTTTAAACCACTCTGGCAGCATGGCCGTGTAATTTGCTTAGCTGATGGCTGGTAAGAATGGAAAAAGGAAGACGACAAGAAACAGCCTTGCTTTATTCATCGGGCCGATGGTGCCGTACCGGCTGATAAATTTATACGACACGCGGTGACGCGTGCCGTTGGAAATGTGAAAAATCAGGGGCCCCAGTTAGCTCAACCAATGTGACGCAGCATTACATTGCCAAATTCATAGCTACCATTTGATATAATTGAAATTATCATGCTTTCTACTTTCAAAAACAGCCAGTGGCTACCTTTTACAACTCATTGATTATCTAAACTTTGATTTTAGTTTTGGGGAAGAGTTTTCGCCAAGAATCCAAGTTTTTCGCCGGCGCATTCAACGCGCTACCACTATTGGCAAACCTCGATGATAAAGCTTTTACTGCCGCTGAAGTCCGCTATGAGCGAAAACCGGACATGTACATATCTGTCAAAAAAGCAATTTTTAGCTGCCACTTCCAGTGGATGGCGGTCGGTCAGGAGATAATAGAAACAAAACATAATCATTAAATGACTGAAAAATGAAAATTGTATAAACATTCATCTTAGATGACAATTTCAAATGCATCTCTATAATTTCCCCTAGTTCAAACCAGACAGAATCTAACCACTGCAAGTAGTTTTAAAATCATAGGAAAATAACGTGCATCAGCAGAAGCATATGGAAAATACACAACACATTTCAAAAATACATACTTTTAAAATTTTCATTGACTGATATTTTTAATTTATTTTCGTAAAAAAATCGACGCCCTATCCGGGTTTACTTTACATAGATGAGAAAGATATAGCGCCCTTCGATTAAATTTGCCTTCAGTAAGGTCATCAATGTTTTTCCTGAATGGGTACTTAATCCGTGCAGCTATGTCAAAGTCACTAATGCTTGCATGAGCTTTGGTAAGTTTAGCTATCCCATAAGTGCCATAGCCAAAGTAGCAACAGGATATATATGCTATGCAGATATCATCTGCTGTTGTTGCTTTCCTGATAAGAATGGCTAATATTTGCTCTCTTATTTTTCTTCGAACTGTTTTCTCATATCTCTTAGTTATTGTTCTAACAAACTGTTGGTCTATAGTACTTGCGCCTTGATGAATGTTTTTAAATAATCTCAGATATATAGTTCTTAAAATAGCAACTGGATCAACTCCCCTGTGTAATAGTTGCCGATGATCCTCAGCCACTCTTAATATATCAATTAAAGATAAAGATATAGATCTTTCACTTATCGAACTAAGCCTTATATAATCAATACATTTATAATAATCTTCCATAATACTTTTAACCCTGAATTTAAAAACCATTTCTGCCAATAGCAAGTATGGCAATGACAGTAAGGTAATCAAAAAGCGCTTCGCTGCCATTTCACGTCTCCTGATGAATCTGCAGCGGTGGACCAAAATTTGCCATGCATAGCATCTGCATTCACCTTTTGGAAATACAGCAAAATGGTATAACTCCTTAACTCACCTTCCATTTTTATATTCAATGAGGCATGATTTTTCCTTAAGTAATTTCTCTTAATCACCCCTCGAACCTCTCCAATACTTCTATGCTTACCAGTGTATGGTCTTATATTATTATTGTTTTCAACGTCTTTTGTTTTCTCAATAAACCCTTCAATATTATTGTTGTCACATATTAAAGTCAGTGTATAAAACGTTTTTAAATTCAAGTAAGGATTATACGCAGATTTTAGTGTTTTACATTCAATTTCAAAGACGCCAGAAAAATTTGGTGGCGGTTTAATATATTCTTTGAATATAAAAATCAATACAGCCGCAATAAGAGTAGCAACAGCACCACTTAAGATTTGATTTGTGGAAATAAAGGTTAGAGATGGCTCAAGCCATTCCCAAAATATGTTGAAAAAATCAGTAAATTTATTCATAAATTTCTTTTGACAGTATGTTTTTTATATGATGTTACATTTTTGAGAAAAAAGCAACTTCGCCGATTAAAAACTATCTCGCTGGAATTTATGGGCATCATGTTATGAATACATTCTTATCCCATAGGGAATAAAACCCTATCTATAGAATAAAAATCCAAATTTTATCTTAATAAATCAGATAAAAGATACTTATACTACAAAGGTACTTGTGTAAGATCAAACTTTTAATCCTATAAGTTATAGATTGAAGCAACTGTGACTTATAGTGCGCACACTTAAGAATCTCCGATGACGATGGTAGCAGGAGACAACTTTTGACAACTCACTCCTATTACCAACTTACTGACTTGCTCCGCGTTGAGAGATTTATAGTTATGCCAGCACTGTCCGCTTCTGGCACATAGCAGCCCTTAAGCGGTAACTCGCCATCATGGGGTGTCGGGGGGGCGGAGGTTCAAATCCTCTCGCGCCGACCAAAAATCCTTTAATAACCAGCCTGTTACGGCTGTTTTTTTATGTCTGTTTTCTGAAAGGGGAAGCTTCGGGGAATTACTGGGAAAAAGTCCGTCAAATGTTGTCTATTAATCGCTCTCGAACACAATGATTAAGGCCCCCTTCACTTTCGGAATTCATCAATTCACAAAGAAATCATTCCGATTTATTTTACAAGCTCCGTTTAAATCTTTAACGGTGCGCACCACTTTTTCTTACTGCCCAATACTTTTAGTCTGACATATGGCTGGAGGTTTCTATGTGTGGACGCTTTTCACAGTCAATGACACGAGAGGACTATCTTGCCCTGCTCGCTGAAGAAGGTGAACGCGACATTCCATACAATTTTGAGCCAACTAGCTGATTGAATGCGGCAAGATATCAAAATCCTTCTGCAGCTAAATTTATATAGCTCGCGGTTACGCGTGTTATATAGAATGTGAAAACAATGAAAATAAAGTAATAACTATTAAGGCAAATTGGCATCCTCGACTAATTTTGTCAATTTATCTATAGATAACGGCTTTGAGTAATACCATCCCTGTACACCGCACTCAGGGAACATTTCAGTTAAATAATTAACCTGAGTTGATGTTTCCACACCTTCGAATACGACCTTATGAGTTATATCTTTAAAAATCTCTACCAATCCTGATAATAAATTATTACTTATAGAGTATTCATCGATAGAGTCTGTAATTGATTTATCAATTTTAATTTCATCTATTTGTAAACTTGACAGCCAGTTTAAATTTGAATAGCCCGTCCCGAAATCATCAATGGCTATTGAAATACCTTTATCATTAAATAAAGAAATTACCTTTTGGAGTGAATTTAGATCCGCACTCTGTCTTTCTGTTAATTCCATCATTATCATTCCGGGCTTTATATTTAATTCATCGATCATCTGAAACACTTTTCTTTGAAAAGATTCAGACAAAAGGTCTTGTGAACTAACATTAATGCTTATAAAGACATTAAATTTTTCAGAAAGGGACCTAGCTTCTTTTACTACCATTCGAAATACAAGATTACTTACATCTTGAATTAAATTATGTCTCTCTGCAATAGGGATAAAAATATCAGGAGGAATGCTACCAATATCATGGTCATCCCATCTAATTAGTGCCTCTACACCAATAACCATACCGGTTTTTATTTTATAAATAGGTTGATATACAAGATATAATGATTCATTTCTTATGGCATTTTTTAATCTTGATACTAATGATTGTTTGCGTGCAACCTTTTGATTATAAACAACACCTAAAAGAACACCTGTTACAATAGATGTAAATGCAATCAACAATATCATTAACCAATTATCGAAACTCACCCACGGAAATTTAACTCCTCCCATGACACAGATGTCATGTTTTCCATTACAACTTTGCGTAGTAATAAGTCCTAACTGATAGGATTTATCATGTTTAGCCTCCTCAAGCAGATCGACCAGTTCACCAAACCTAAACAAATGAAGAGAATGATCTCTATTGCCGACAATTGCTGAAAATCCTTTCTCTTCATGGTCTGTAGCAAATCTGTTAAAAGCAAATGGTGAAATCGTTATAGCTAATTTTTGGTTGCTTAGTAAATCAGCTTTAACATTATTTTCCAACAACACGCCAAAAAACCACGTCAAGTTATCCTTTTCAACTTTTCTATCGTATATGTTGAGTAATAATGGTGCTGGCAACTTTCCCCACAACGCAGTACAAGTAATTGCCCCATTAGAAATAAATGATATATCCTTTATAAGTGCATAAGGCCATAGAGCGATTCTTACAGCATGAAGCTGTAGTTCACTACAGGGACTATAAGCATCAAACATCTCATAACCATCATTTATTTCATCAATCTGTTGAATGAGACTAACACTTCTATTCAATACTCGTTCTGTATATGAACCGATACGCTCCTTATATATATAATAAGTAGAAATCTCAGTTAACGACAAAAACAGCAAAAATGAAAATGTGATTGATATCACATAGGGCTTAAGTGTAGTCAATTTGTAGTTCTTTATCACACAAACCTCTTAATATATCCTAACCCTTTGTGACAACATACATTCCACTATCAATATACAATGTTGAACATACAATTAAAATAGATTATCGGCAACAATAGTTGTTTCTTTATACTTTCCATTAGAAACTGACATCATACTATAGTACAAAACTATATAAGTGAGATTTATGTCTCCATTTCAATCAAGTACATGTCTCCCTACATGTACAAACATCGTGAACATGATAGCATTCAAGGGGGCTGAGTATGATGAGGGAGCGTTCTTCCCCCGATGCTGGTGTTCGGGTAAAACCGCTCATGACACTGCCGGCGATCAACACTGACGCCAGCAAGTATGGGAAGGAACAGATTAGCTGTACTGTTCAGGAAATGTTTGAAGAGGCTGATTGTGGCTGGTTTCAGATTAATCGCCTTGAACCATCATATTGCTTAAGTACAATCCGCCGTGACTGGCAATCATTCAATACTCGCACTATCGAACGTTCGCCAGTTCGCCGCCGCCCGTTCTCGCATACGACGACGCGTGGCGTCTTCTCAACACCGCGCAGGTAATTTTTTGTATAGCGTCGACACCCCTACATCATAAATTATAGCCAAACGTTTTCTTGACTCACCTGCAGCAATCAACCTTCCAGCCTGAGCCCACTCTTCTGCGGTTAACTTTAGTCCTCTTGCACAAAAGACATCGATATATCAGCCAGCGAGGAAACAGAACTGGCGGCGTTGCGAAGCTATCGTACTGAGTTACGTCGAATCGATTTGTCTTCCGCCCCTGATATTAACTGTCCTGAATATTCGGTTGAGTAGGCCATTCAGGATTTGAGGTATCTACCCGGTTAAGCAAGACACGGTATTTCTTCCACTCCAGTAAAAGTGCGGTTTCAACCTTCGTTGCCATGCCCAGATCAACCGCATCCTGTAAGGGGGATATAGCGGATGTTGCGACCGCCAGAAGATTTATTTTTTCCTGTTCCGCCAGCATCAGAAGATGTTTATTTTCCGCATCGGTATCGTGGACCCACTGTGCTCCATCCCACTTAACAAAATGGCCTTCCGGCGCAACGGAAACAACATCGTCAGGTAACTTACCTAACTGGTCAATCGTGGTAGCTTTCCCGGTTTGAATGTCGTAGACAATTTTCCCGCGATGGTCCTCAACCAGTGACCATTTTTCTGACTTAAGATTAAATACAGCGACAAAACCGGCCTTCGCTGGCGGCGGAGAAATATTGGTACTGTAAGCAGGTAATCCGGTATTAGCAGGGATACACCCTTCACATTTCCCAATATATTCATTTGTATCTGCACGAAGGTTGTAGAGAGTAATAGTCCGGTTTTCTCCGGTCATTTCAAAAGTCATCAGGCAAGCCTCACAATATAGTTAAACGCAATATTTTTGACAGTGTTTTCCGCGTTACCAGTAGCGTTAACAGTGACGGAGTGTCCGTGTGAACCAATAGCAATGGAGTGTGCATGAGTGCCAATTGCAACAGAGTGCGCATGGTTACCCGTAGTGTTTGTGACGCCAGACCAGGTTCTGGAAGCGTTAAAGTTTACAGGAACACCATAAGTAAAATTAGAACCTGTAAAACTTTTAGCCGCTGTAGAGCCACCAAGTGTAAATGCTCCACTTGCTGTATAGAAGCTACTATTATCACTTCTGAAGTAACCGAGAGTACCAGTAATTTCCATAGTACCTCTGTTGTGGTTATGGTCACCGGTAGTGTTTGAAGTCTTAGTGCCGTAATCAAACGATGAAGTGGTTTTAGTTCCCAAATCCGTACTGGATGCGCTTGCTCCGTGGGTATGCGATATAACGCCATCCTGTTCATACGAAAGTGCCGCACGACCGTTCGGTTTACCCTTAATCGTCTGGCCTCGCATATCCGGGATAACACCCGATGGATACGCAATCGCAAGCAATGGATAGGCTGCTTTATCGAAAGGTTGCCCCTGCATTAAAGCATACCCTTGAGGAGTTGTATCAGACGGCCAGGGAATAGGTGCTCCGACCGGAAAAGAATCATCAGGCATCCAGGGAGTCCATGCCTGCGTTGAATGCTTGCTACGTGTATAACTGCGGGATGAATTGTACACGCGGTAAATCTGTGTCACTCCGGCGCTTCTCAGTACCATCAGAGAACCTGCATTATTCTCCGGGTAATTTAGTGCCGTACTGGTATTAACATTCATATCCTGAGCATACAGCCCCGGCGTCTGGAAATTGTCCAGATTTTGGTCTGCACCAATCATCAAGACTTGCCCGTTAAAAATATCCTGTGAGGTGATGTAAATATCATCTGTAAGCGCTTTTTCGTTTACTCTGCGCGTTGAAGGCACCGCGCCAGCTGCTAAATTTATCGTTTCTACCAAACCAAGGTATGTGATAATTTCATTTATTGAGTTTTTAGCAATCAACCCACGCCCGGTCGTCGTCAGATCCGTCAACATCAACGTATTTTTACTGCTAAAAAATGGCAATTTACTTCCGGAGGTAGACAGCCCGGACAGCGACGTCAGTATTTCATTTAGCGGCTGTTTATCCGCTAACGCATTGAGCATCGTGGTTGCAAAGTTAGGATCATTTCCTAATGCCTGCGCTAACTCAGCCAGCGTATCCAGAGCTTCAGGGGATGAGCCAACTAATGCAGCAACCGCAGCCTGAACGTACTCGGTATTCGCAATCTGTTTATTACTGACACTTAATGGCGGCGTGGGGGCAGTTGGAGTCCCTGTCAGATCCGGACTGTCCAGTGGGGCCTTCTGGTTTGCCAGGTCTTTGACTTTTTTAACGGCTTTCGGTGTCGCTGCATAGGCTTCACTGTCGCTGTCGTCATCGCTGCTTAACTGCACAAGCCCTTTCTGCGTGGTGCTGGCGTCTCCCAGCTTCAGACTTTCAGCAATATCCCTCGCTTCATCACGGTATCCCTGTGAGGCTACTGCCGCGCTTTCAGCGCCAGCCATTGCGGCTTCGGCGCGCTGAGTATTATCAGCTACAGCAGCTTTCAGTTGCTCCGAAACCTTGCCTGCGGCTTTCTCCGCAGCGTCTGTCGCCGCTGTTTCAGCGGCCTCCACTGCCTCGTTCCGGGAAGTCAGCGCCTCATCTCTGGCCTGTTCTGCACGGGTGACACTCTCAGCGGCTGCATTTTTCTGTTTCTCAGCCTTTTCGGCTGACTGCAGGGCTGATGCTTCACTGGAAGATGCCGATTCTGCACTGGCTGATGCCGCAGCCTCTGATTTAGCAGCCTTTTCGCTGTACTCCCTGGCATGCTGTTCACTTAGCACTGCAGCTGCCGCGCTGTTATCACCCTGTTCTGCCGCCTGCGTGGCCGTAAGGGCGCTTTCACGCGATGAGGTTTCAGATACGGCTGCATTACCGGCATGTTCACCCGCTGTTTGTGCTGCTGCAGCAGCACTTCCGGCACTTCCTGCTGCTGACTGTGCCGAAACTCCCGCTTCCTCCTGCGCTTTCTGTACCGTATCGGCGGCGATTTTTGCCTGTCCGGCCTGCTCCGTCGCTGTCTGTGCAGACTTTGCCGCACTGTCCGCATCCGCTGCACAGGCCAGAACGTCCTGCGCGGTCTGTCGGGCATTATCATCAGCAGAGCGGGCAGACACATCAGCAACATCTGCAGAGCGTGCTGCCTGCTTCTGTGACTCTGCTGCAGCCGTTGCAGAAAGGGCTGCCGAATCCTTACTTTGTTCCGCTGACTGTGCAGCCTGTTCGGCGCGTTCCCGATCCTTTTCTGTTGCACCGCTCAAATCCACTACACGGTTTACAATTTCTTCAAAGCGTTTCATCACCTCCGGGCGCAGATCTGCATCTTTTGGTGCATCGAGAAACGCATTCAGGGTATCCGGCGCATCAGTCGGGGCCACGTAAATGTCGCCAGCCACAGAGGGCGGAAACCCTTCCCGCATCAGTGACACACTGTAATAACCCGGTTCAGCCTCAATGCTGTAGTGGCCGTTCGCGTCTGTAACAGTGGATGAAATCACCTCCACAACAACGGTCGGGCTGGTTTTCTTCGCATTCAGCTGAATAGTGCAACCCTGTACCGGTTTCCCCGCCCCGTCTTTTAATAAGCCAGAAATTTGTACTGACATATGTCATTACCTCTTGTTTTCAGCAATAAAAAAGCGCCCATTCAGGCGCTCGTTTCTGGATTCAGGTATCAGTAAATGCTGATCCCCGTGCTGTTCTTCTTCACCACCATGACCAGCAGGTTGCTGATATCAGCCCAGGCCCCGCCGCCATACCCCCTGGATGACACCGTGAAGCTCAGCGTCACATTTCCACCTCCGGCTGGCATATCAAGAACCCTGCTGAATGATCTCGCTGTAATCGCGGGTTCTGCGTTGTATATCTCTCTGCCGTTGTGCTTCACCAAAAGCCCACAGTCTGTCCATATCTCGTTGCTTGTCTCTGATTTTGCCTTTCCTCCTGCAAAGGTGATGGGGGGAATGATTATCTGCCTGTCAAAATGGTGGTCATCCTGTATCTGAACCGTGAGGGTCCCATTCGGGTAATTAGCGCTTCCGGGGAAAGCCCGCCCCACGGCTTTAACGATATCGCCGACAATATTCTCTGCCCGCATTGTCCCGTTAATGGTGCAGTTTTCCGCTATCGTCACATTATTGAGTGTGCCGGAATTCGCGCTGATATTACCGCTGATATCCGCATTACGGGCAGTCAGCCTGCCGTCAGGCGTCAGCATAAAGGTCGGCGGGTTCCCGCCACTGGTGATGCTCGGGGCCGTCAGATATTTGAGGAACACCTCGTTCATAAATATCTGGTTGCCCTGCGCCACAAACATCGGAGTTTCATTGCCGTTCGCCGGGTTGATAAACGCGATACGGTCAGCCGCCACCAGGAACTGGCTCAGCTTACCTTCTTCCGTATCCTCCATGCTCAGGCCCAGACCAGCCACATAGTGCTTCCCGTCTTCGGTCTGTTCTATCTTCACGCCCCACATGGCATTCCACTTGCCGTTCGCGTCCTGCCACTCTTCCGAAAACTGATCCAGCCGGCTGGCGTTGTCTTCTGTCAGTTCCACCTTCTCCAGCAGTTCTTTGCCGAGGTGGCTTTCGGTGATTTCCCCTTTGAAGAAGTCCAGATAGCCCGCCGCATCGTTGCTGGCCTGGCCTTTAGCCTCCACGAACGCCGATTTCCCGACCTGGTTCACGGCACGGATATAGAAGTAATAGTCTTTACCTGGTTTGATACTCGCGTTTGCCGCAATCCAGTACAGCGCCGTGCCGAGATAACGCGCATCGCTTTCCACCTGGCGGATATCGGTTATCTGCGTATCCGTAAACCAGAATTCATACTGCACCGTGGGGTCATATACCGCCTGACGCGGGGTGGCGGTTATCTGGAAATAGCCGGGAATCAGCTCAACATAAGACGGTACAGCCGGCGCGGCGATACTGAAATCTGTGCTGGCAGGCTCACCCTGCTGGCCCTGGGTGTTCACCGCCCGCACCGTCAGGGTGTAGCGCCCCGGCGTCAGGTTGCGGAAGGTGTGCTCCGTTTCGGTCAGGGTCAGGCTGCTGGCCAGGCGGTCGCTGTTATCTTCCGCTTTCACCGTCAGGCGCAGGAAGAAGTTAACGCCTTTCACCACGCGCGGCGTGTCCCAGCGCGCCCGCGCCTGATACTGCCCGTCCTCTGCCAGAATCTCCGTGGTGAGATGCTGCACAGCGGGTGGGGTGTTCGTGATACCTGTGCCGGGCAACGGGTCAAACTTCGCACCGTTGTCCACGATGCTCTCTTTCTCCGGAACATGCTGCACGGCGGTGATGGCATACGTCCCGTCATCATTCTCCCGTATGGCCACGCAGCGAAACAGGCGCTGGCGCAGGTCCGGCAGTTTCAGCCCCCACACGCTGTACGCCGCCACGCCATCGGATAACTGGCTGACGGTCACGCGGTCCGGGGCCGGATGTGCAGTGACCGCGACGGTAACAGGCTGGCCATCGCTGCCCACCAGGTTCAGCACCACATTGCCGCCTGGCGGTATTTCCACCTCGCGGTCCAGGGTGAGCGTACGGGACAGGCTGTCGACCGACAGAACGCGTCCGCCCACGGTCACGCCGGCATAATCACTGTCGCAGACCTCAATGATATCGCCGGGAACATGTCGCAGTCCTTCGGCCCCCACGGAAAAATCCACCGTCTGCGTTTCCAGCAATTCGGTGGTGATGGCCCACAGTCCGGCGCGGTGCGCCTGCCCCCGGCTGGTACAGGCGAACGCGTCCATCTTCAGGACGTTGCGACCGTAGCGCCGGATGGCAGCGTCGTTTTCCACCAGTTCGGTGGACGTTTCCCAGCCGTTGTTCGGGTCGGTGTAACGGACCTCGGCGGCATTATGGCGCTCTTTCAGGGCGCTGAAGCTGTAGATGAACGGCGCACCGTCAGCGGGCATCACCACATTACTCTGCGTATAGGTCCAGACTTTATCGGCGGGCCGGTCCTGTACAAAGGTCAGGGTATTGCCGTTCCAGACCGGCATGCAGCGCATCAGGGAACAGAAGTCCCCCAGCACGTCCCACGCTTTACGCTGGTCCGTCAGATACGCATTGCAGGTGATACGCGGCTCTGTCCCGCCAAAACCGTCTGGAACAAGCCGATCGCAGTACTGTGCAATGGCATACAGCGCCCACTTGTCCACATCGGCAACACCGATGCGGCTTCCCATGCCATAGCGCGGGTGGGTCAGCATATCCAGCACACACCAGGCCGGATTATCTGTCCAGGCGGGTTTAAACGTCCCGTCCCACAGCCCGGAATACGTCCGTTTTACCGGATCATAATTCGACGGCACCTGTACGATACGCCCGCGCAGGAGATAGTTTCGCGTGACCTGTTGGCTGCCAAACTGCTCCGCGTCCACTTTTACCCCGATAACGGCGGTATTCGGATAGAGTTGTTTTACATCAATGATTTCGGTATAGCCCGACCACACCGTTTTGTTCTGCAGCAGGTCTGTCGTACTGTCATCAGTGATACGTTGCATGCGGACTTCAAACGGCCGGGGCGGCAAATCATCGATCACCACAGATGCCAGAAACTGCGTGGTTGTTTTACCTGTAATGGTGATATCCCGTTCCGTTCGCCACAGCCCGTCCCGGCGAAACTGGATCAGCATCTGTACGCTGGTCGGGTTGCGGTCGCCTTTGGTACTGGTACTGACCAGAGACTGCACACCAAAGGTAAAACGCAGACGGTCCACCGTTTTAGCGGTAATGGTGCGGGTCACCGGCTCTGACTTCTTCACCTCCACACCCAGCAGGGTTTCAGCACCGGAGTCTTCGAACCCCTCCATCGCGGTCTGCTCATCCTCCCCCACGCGGTAAACCACGGTGACACCGTGAACCATCGCATTACCGTCGCTGTCGAGGACCGGCGTTTTGTTAATTCTGACACTTTTCAGCCCGTCCACCGGACCTTCAATCGGCCCCTCGCAGATGGCATCAACAACGGTCAGCATCTGGCTGGATTTCAGGTCGTCAGGAGCCTCATGCGGCGTTTTACTGCTGCCACCACCCTTACCCATAATCTGTTCCCTCTGAAACGACAAAACCGCCCGAAGGCGGTTCTGTTTTAATATAAATATGCTGCAGTAAATCAGCGACCGATGATCACCACCTGCCCGCCGCCGCCCTCATCCCGTGTGCTTATTTCCTGGGAGATCGTGCGGGAGCCGACCAGCATTTCACCGTACAACACCGGCAGGGCATTCCCCTGCGCCACCATGTTGTCCAGTGACGAAAAATAAGTGTTCTGTTTGCCGTTATCGGTCTGCCGGGACGAGGGGATTTTTGCCTGCGGCGTCAGCATCTGCGCCACACCACCCAGCATCATGGCTGCCCCCATAGAAAACAGAACTGAGGATACCGAAATACCACCGGCAGATAACGCAGCCCCCCAGGCTGCCATTGAAGCGCCTGCCGTAAAAAAGGACGCGCCTATTGCCACAGCACCCAGCACGACCTGAAACAGGCCACCGGATTTTGCCCCTGCCATACGCGGGACAATATGAATAATGGCCCCGTCCGGCAGCGGTTCATGCAGACGGGCTGACACGCTGGTTTCATCCACATCCTGACCGGCGATGCGTATCTGATACCAGCCATCATTCATTTTCTGCCGGAAGCCCGGAACCTGTATGGCCAGCGCGTAAATGGCCTCGGCCCCCGTTTTTATACTGAGGCTGAAGCGGCGGCCAAATCGTTGTAAATCCCCGTGAAGGCAGAGTCGTGCCATGCCCGGTGTCGCCATATCGAGTGTGTGCGGCGTTGCCATTTTTCAGAATACCTCTCGCGTTTACTGAGCTGGTCAGGAATATGGTGCAGCAGTTCGCCGTCGCCGCAGTAAATCGCGGCATGGTTGGCAACTGATGAACCAAAACAACAAATCAGAATGTCTCCGGGCTGTGCCTCTTCAGCATTCACCCGATAAAAACCTGTCGCCTCCAGATTATCCAGATACAGATTCTCGCCCTGCTTCCACCAGTCCTCCCCCCGCGCAAAATCCGGCATCTCAATACCCGCCAGATGGTACGCATCTCGGAACAGGGTGTAACAGTCCGTCCCCCCGTGCTCAAATGCCCGCCCGGTGAGGAATGGCATGCAGCGAAATTTGTATATCCGGTCATCGCAGACCAGCCACCACAGCAGGCCACTTTGCACCTGCAGGCGGCGATCAACATCGCTGAGAAACGGCTGGCCATCGGGATGGCTGTGTACCAGGGCCACCACATCGCCTGCCGCCTGCGCCTGAAGGTAATCTGCCGGATCCATGCGGAAATACAGAGTCGGTTCAGCGGAAAGATTCTGGCAGGGAAAATACCGCTCCCCTGCGGGCGTGTTCACCACCCAGCCACACGATTCAGCTGGCGCGCATGCTACAGCATGCGCCAGGAGTGTTTTTTTCATGGGTGTATCCATCAGGAAAGACGGTTAATGGAGAGGAAACAGCCGATGCGCGGCAGGTTATTACGCAGCTCGCAGCCGGTACGGCATTTGCTGCAGGCATCTTTTGCAGGGTCTGTCGTGGGTTTATCAAACTCGTCCGCCACAGGTGGCCCGACATAGCCACACTCCTGCGAACGGTAGGTCCAGTTGCAGACATCAGCCAGCATGATCCGCGACGGATACACGCTACCGTCCGTTTCGGTCGGTGTGGCCAGCACGAAGGTCGCCGTGGTGGCTTTCAGCTCCGACAGTTGTTCAATCACCCAGCGGCTGACCACTTCCTGTTCCGGATCAGCCTCCGGATTGCCGCCTGTAAAGTTCACCGCATCGAGAAAACGGGCGTATACCACGCGCCTTACCACCGTGGCCCCGACGAGGCTCTGCACATCCTCCGCGAGTCCCGTGACCATGCCAAACAGGTTCGACACCGCCAGCGTCGGTCGGGAAGACGTCCCTTTCCCTACCAGATCAAATCCGGTTCCCTGTATCGGGTAAACGTCATACTTCCTGCCCTGCCAGGTGACCGGCTCTCCCTTCTCGTTTAGTTCATTTGAAAAGTAGTAACGCTGGCCACCAAAGGCCGTCAGGTCGATTACCCACAAGTCAATGCGGGCAGACTGCTCGGTTTTCGTGGTTTCGTTGAGGGTGTTCTGAGGAATATCCTGCATAAGGATCCTTAAGCAATAACCTGCTCAAATTTACAGCTGAAATCAGAATACGTGACGTTGTCCGTAACAGACCATTCCCGGCAGACAACTTTAATCGTGCGGTTGTATTTTGGCGGTCGCCACAGAAAGGCTTTATATCCCCCGTGCTCGACCAGAAACGCTTCAAGTGCGGTGCGGGAATTGTCCGACGTTGTCCGGAAAACAGGCTGGAAGTTAATTAACTGATGGTTGAGTCCGGTCGGGCGACGTTGCTCATAGCCATCCCCAAATTTTATGGTTGTCACTGAAGGGGAAACAGAAGACGGCATCCCCTCCCTGGGTGCCCAATGAAAGGTTTTCACTTATCCTCCCGCCAGCATGCCGCCATCGCGGCCCTGAGTTCTCAGGATGCTCATGACGCGCGTATCGATCATTCTGACCAGCATCTGCGATGCCTGCGGCCCTATCTCCCCGTTTTGTCCGTCATTCTGGATGGCAATGTGATACACAGGTGAATAAGTAATCCACCCATTCATACCACCACCAGAGGAACCCGGGTCACCCAGCGCCCTGACGCCCAGCGTACCGTCAGGCGTTTTAGCAAGGGGCATAATGGCTTCCGGACCAGCTTCACCAAACACACCTGCCCCCTTTGCAAAAGCAAACAGGGTCGGGCTGTCATAGATGCCGTTACTGTAGGCACTTAATGAAGGTGAGTCATAAACACCGCCCTTCGCATTAAAACTAAAACTGCTGCCAAAACTGCTGATGGCCGTGCCGGTACTCGCGGTGGCTGCACCACCCAAAAGACTGCCGCCGATACCCATAATGGATTTCAGAATGGTGTTAGTAATCAGCGCCTGCGCTGCCATATCGACAAGGTTTTTAATCACCGACTGTGTCAGGGAGGAAAATAACCCAATCATCCCGTCCCGGAGTGTCTGTGTACCGTTCAGCATCCCGGTCAGCATGTTGGAGGTTCGCTCCTGGGTGGTTTCCATCAGGCCAATGGCGAGGCTGTTCAGGTTTCCCTGCGACTTATAAAGCTCCACCGCCGTCTGGTACTGCGCATCAGCGGAATCCTTGTCAGCCTTTTGCTTCAGCAGTTCGTACTGTTCTTTATTGATAACATCGTTCTGATAAAAAGCCTGCAGCAAAGACTGACGCTCGGCCAGTTGATTGCGCAGTTCTGCCAGCGGATCAACCGTGCCGGCGATATCAATCAGAGGGGCAGACATTGCCGCTGCCTGTGCCTGTAACAGTTCGCGGGCTGTACTTTGTGCCAGCGTGATTCTGGCCGTCTGGTATTCCTTTTAATCCAGAAGACGGGCATCCAGGAGCGACTTCAGCTCCTGGCTCGCTTCGCGCTCTTTCGTCAGAGAGGCTCTGGCCGGCGTATACTGTTCTGCCAGTTCGAGGCGCTGTTTCTGATAATTTTCAGCATTCAGTAGCAACGTCTTCTGAATATCAGCCTCGCTGGCCCCGTCAGCGCGGGCGGCTTCAAGGAGTTTTCTGGCGCTTTCCTGCTCCTGCAGGTTGATTCGTACGAGACTTGAGGCATGCGCCGCTTCGATTTCACGCCGCAGTTGCTCATACTGGTTAACCTTCGCCTTTTGCCCCTTCCCTGTATCCCCGCCTTCCCCGGTCCAGGGGGTATCGGGTTTATCGCTCCCTGTTTCATTCCCTGGTTTATCCGGCTTCGGCGAGGGATCGGTTTTCCCTGATTTAGCCTGCTCTATGGCCTCTTTGACAATTTTTTGCCGTTCCTTGAGGAGTTTTAACCCTTGTTCAACGGCATCCAGATCCCCTTTGTAGCGGGTTTTATCGTTCTTTACGCCTTTAAGCTGTCCGAACGGGTCGAAGCCGCTCAATCCATCGATACGGCTGTCCGCATCCTGAATTTCCTTAATCAGTTTATTTCGCTGAATAACCTGATTCTCAAACTGTTCATCAATATCCAGCTGTTTCACGTTGAGCTGGTTAAGCGACAGTTTTTTTAGTTCTTCATTCGTTTCAACGACAGCATTTTTCAGGTCAATCGCTGACTGACGGGCATTCTTCGCCTGATTATGGAAATAGAGCAACGCCGAACCTGCCAGCATCGCCGCTCCCACCGGACCGCCAACAAGTGCCAGCGCCCCTCTTGCCATACCTACTGCTGCAGAGGCTGCGCGGGCTGAAACGGAAAGCTGTTTATTGGCAGCATTCAGCTGGCTCTTTGCCTGGGTGGAGAGCAGTGTCTGCTCGGTTTCCTGCCGGATTAAGCGGTTAAACTCACTCTGATAACTGACGTTAAGGCCAAATTGTCTGGCACTTTTCTCCATTTCCCGATAACGCCCGAATTCTGCGTTATTCTGTGCCAGCGTGGCGGCGGTACTTTCCAGCGTTTTTCGCGCCATATCGGCCTGCGCCATCGCGCTGGCCCTGACTGCCTGCTGCTGCTCCACCCAGGCACCGATGTTGCCCCTGATACCTGCCGTCAGTTTTGTCGCCAGAACAGGAATCAGCGTATACAGCGCAACGTTGGCGACCGTATTAAAATTATCCGTCAGGCCATTAATGGCATCGGTAACGGTCTGAACACCACTGCGCAGCGGGCCGTTTCCGCTCTGTCCCACCTTAATAATCAGACCTTCAAAAGCCGAAGTCAGGCTGAGAAGATCGCCGTTGAGGTTATTTACCCTGATTTCGGCCTGCTCATGTGCGGTCTGTGTACCGGTCAGGGCGGCGGTCAGCGACTCCACCTTCTCGCGGTTCTGCACCAGGATGGATGCCGCGCTGAGGTTTTCCACCCCGAACAGCTTCACGGCCTGCTTTGTTGACTGGTTTTTCCCGGCCAGGTTCTCCAGTGCCTGACTCAGCCCAACAACAGAAGGCTTCAGGGTTTTATCGGTTCCCTTCTCCAGATTCAGGATCACGTTACGCAGCGCGGTTCCGGCCTCGCCGCCTTTAACCTCACGCTCCGCCAGTACCTGTATGGCGGCATTGAGGGTTTCAAAACCTACGCCAGCCTGTGCCGCTGCCACCCCGCCATTTTTAATAGCAGCAGCAGTATCGGCTATCTCCGACGAACCAAATTTCGCGCCGGCAGCCAGCACATTGATATACCGGTCGGCTTCACTGGCTCCCGCCCCAAACTGGTTTAACGACAGCGCCAGCGTTCGGGTGGCATCCGGAAGCGTGGTCCCTGCCGCCTGGGCCAGCGTTAACGCGCTTTTGGTCGCCGCCGTCAGCCCCGCAGAGGTACTCAGCAGTTCAGGCTTTGCCGAAGCCATCAGCTTAATGGCCTCGGCAGCCTGCGATGCGCTGTATTCCGTTGTGCGGCCCATTTCCTGCGCTGCCTGATCGTACAGTTTCATCTGCGCACTGGTGGCACCGGTGATGGCCTGCAAATCCGACAGCGACTGGCTGTACTGCCGCGTAGTGTTAATAATGGCGCCCAGCGATAAACCCGCCCCGGCAAAACCTGCCAGCCTGCCAGCCAGCCCTGATACCGAAGCAGAAACACGCTTATAGGCATCCTCCGTCTTTTTCGCATCAGCCTGGGCATTGCGATTAAACTGGCGTGACTGACTCTCAGCGCTGCCGTAGGCGCTCATCAGCTGCGATTTAAAGTTCGCTGCATTCAGATGCAGCCCAACGGCAAGAGAGGCAACGTCACCCATTACATTAATACCTTCATGACTGCCGCACACTGCGCATCCAGACTCGGATTCACGGCGGCGGTGGGGGATTTATCAGGGGGCGGATTACTGTCAGGCTCTTCCCGGCAAGGCTTTTTGAAAATGCCCTGCTTGAGGAAGAAAGCTCGCCAGTGGAAAAGCGTGTCAGCCGGAAGCGCCGCAATTTTTGACGGGTCAGGCTCGCCCCAGCGGTCGGCCAGCCAGAAAATCAGCTCCAGCCAGGGCGAGTCACTCATTTTTTTTCGGCGGTTTCCAGCTTACCGATGGCGTGCTTTTTCACTTTGTCGATGGCATCCAGAAGCACAACGTTATCGTGTGCCGCCAGCAGCTCCTTCGCCGTGGGTTTGTCTTTGGCTTTAATCGGCGAGCCGTCAGGCTGAACCAGGCTGTCGATAACAATCTGTACGCTCAGCTCAGACGCCAGGCGGGCATTGCCAGAGGTCTGCGCCTCGATGAGTGCATCTTCATGATCAATAAGCTCAGCCGCCGTCAGCCGACGCAGGAAAACCTTTGTGCCTAAAATTTCAGTTTCAGTAGGCGTGGATTTCGTTTTGAGCAGTGCATTTTTCAGTGCGGAGAGGCTAAATTCAGACATGGTGTATCCTGTTTTTCAGACGAAAAAAAACCGCCCGGAGGCGGTGTATATCGGGAAACAGATTACGCTCCGGCATCTGGTGCCGGCGCGGCGATCCCCCATTTAATGTTGTTTTGCTTACCCTGCACCGTAATCTGGATAACTTCACTGGCAGGCGCTGTGATTTCGTTCATCTGCCAGCCTGAAAGCGCAAGGATCATTGAAGCCGTTCTTTTGTTCGGCAGCTCAATATAAAACTGAACGGTCTTACGCTGTTCTGCAGCATTGAGGAACGCGGTGAAATCTTCGTTTTCCGGGTCGTCAATGAATCCCAGCGATTTCTCCGGCCCTTCCGGCAGGTCTGACACCGACTGCTTACTCTTGTCCAGCAGGGTGGTACAGTCGACAAATCCTCCCGTCTGACCTGTCGCGCCCAGTGCCTTACAGTTAATCAGGGGTTTGAGCGCCGCCACAGCGGCCCCCACCTCGCCGAACTTCACCACCGTCCCGGCAGGAAGCATTGCGTACTCAGGGGATGATTTTGGCGTGTTATTTTCATCAGCCATAATGATTCTCTCTTAAATAGTGGGCAGCGGTTGCTACCTGTTCTGAATACCATTGCGGATTTCAACGGTCAGAATGCGCAGAACCTGCCGGACGTTGTAATCCAGTGCCGGACGGATGAATGGATCGGCAACCTGTTTCACCGTACCGAACTCTTGGGCCAGCGCTTTCATGTAATGCTTCTTGCTGGGGCCAACCCGAAGGGTGACCACCGTATTTCCGCGACCTTTCCGCGTGGATGAGCGAATTTTGATGGAATCACGCATATGCTGCTCTGCAGAGGATGCATCGTCGAAGCCGGCATGTTGTTTCATGTCGTCTTCAACCACTTTCAGCGCCTCACGCCCCGCGTCACGTAACACCTTCGTGCCGACCTTTTCACCGAGTGCGATAAGCTGCCGCTCCAGCTCGTCCAGCCCTTTTACGTCCATAGTGATCATGGTGAGGCATCCCGGTAGTGAAAGGTGAAATCCCGGACGAGCCGGTACTGAATATTGCCGCTGGTCAGTACCGATTTACTCTGCTGTATTCCACCCCGGACCACATTCTGCACGGGAAAGCCCTCCAGCTGGCCATGCACGATAGCGGTCCATTCCGCGCTGATTTTCTTATCCAGCTGTAACAGGCGGGTGTAGTCATTAAGCAGATAAATCGCTATCTGGAAGCGACCCGCAATCAAGCCTGTGCGCAACAGTCCGGCGTACAGCTCCGGATCGGAGATACACTGGTAAGTAATTCCCTCCTGCAGCTCATCAGGCAGGAGCAGAGGGTAAACATCCAGCCCGGTCAGGCGTTCAAGTGCTGCCTTTAATGCCAGCTCGATCATGACGTGCGTCTGCCTCCCCTGTGATGATGATGCGGTCCGCAAGACGTTCGACGTTACGAACGGTATAAACCCGGTCAGACGTCGTTATTTTCCAGTCGATATCAATATTCAGGTTCGGATGAGTGGTAAAAAGACACGTTTCAACAACCTGTTGTTGATCCAGTGTGCGGATCTTTCTGCCCGAGACCAGCTCGCGCTTCGCCCAGGCTTTCCCGGTCGTGACCAGTTGCTCCGGCAGCTGTTCACCCAGCGGTCCCCGACCGGATTGCATATACCCAATCGAAAGACGGCAGGTCATCTCTTCCGGCTTCAGGCTCATACGGTGTTCTCCTGCAACGGGAAAAGAAGATGCCGGACCGGAGCCGTCTCCAGCCACTGACCGGTGAAACCATTCAGATACGCATCCCCGACCAGATACTGCATGGCCAGCTGGATATCTTCATCCGCCACAAAACCGCGTACACCTTCCGGCAGCGCCTGCAGTTCGTCGTCGCTTCCCACCAGTTTGCAGTAGTAGTCACGTTCAATACTCTTCTGCGCAGCCGCCACCATTTTAGTGAGCATGCCGTCATGCTCCGTGAAATCCGGCTCCAGACGGAGCTGGGTTTTCACGTCATCCAATGTCAGTATCATGGTCATCGGCTCCCTTGCGGGGACTCAGCGCCTTTTCCGCATCTTCTGGCCATACCGCAATATGGCGTTCAACCAGTTTTTCTGCGTACTCAGTATCAAAACAGGCCGTATCACCGCGTGAATAACGATGATAGGGTCCCAGGAAAAAAACCGCTTTCCGCATCACTTCTGCTCCCGTCAGGACCGTGGCCCCGTTTGTTTCACTTCCGGTCAGATCAACACCTGTATCACCTGAACCCGCTGCAGTATTCTGACCGTCATCCCCGTCCACTGTATTTTCCGGCGTCAGTTCATCCGGCTTGTTCACATCACCGGCTGCAGCCGCAGCCGTTGCTTTTGCCGCTGCTTTTTCCGTTTTCGTAGCCATCGTTTTGCTCCTGAAAAGAAAAAACCCGCTGCTGCGGGCTTGGGGAATTACGTGCTTTTACGCTGTGCGACCGTGGTCGCACAGAGTGCAGGACCGGTTAAAACAGCACTTTTGTCCCGAGAACAAGACCTTCCGGATGACGGAAGCCGATATCGTGCTCCGTCACCACGCGAATCAACGACTGGTTACGGGAGAACGCGGAAACCAGATTTCCGTCCCCGTCCTGATAGGAGGCTTCCTGCGAAAACGACACCTTCATGTTGCCGTCTTCACCGATAACCACGTCATTAAAGTCAGCGAAGTAAATTTCCGACTCTTTGCCAGCGTCACCGAGGTTTGCCGGGATAGCGCTGGTACGCTGAATCTGAAATCCCTTCAGCATCCCCTGGGCCATTTCCGGGTAGACCTTATTACCGTTACCGTCGCGCAGCCCGAACAGTTTCATGTAGGTACGGTTCGACATGCCCCAGCCGCAGCTGATCATGTTGCTGTTCCCGTCCATCGCCATCAGGATGATGCTGTCGAGATAGGTATCAATCGTCTGCAGATTAACCTCTGCAGCAGCTTCCCACGGCAGCAGGCGGTTCCACTCAGTTGCTCGCGTTTTCATACCGACAGGCGTATCACCGGTACCGTCATCGCGCATAAAGGCTTTATCTTCACGAACAGAGATCGCGGTCAGAATATCCTGCAGGACCAGCTGCTCCACGTTGTAGCCAGCACGACCAATCAGCTGGTTTGAGATTGGAACCATTGCAATCATGGTTTTCGCAGTGAGTTTCACATCATCGAAGCGCGCTTCTGATGTTTTCGCATCCTTGCCTTCCCCGGTGTAGCTCGCCGTCGCACCACCTGCCAGACGCGGCAGCGCCATGTTGCCGTTCGGCAGCGGAATGGAGCGAGCGCCCAGCTTACGAACGATGGTGCGATCGCGCAGCAGTTCGATCACCTCGCTGTGCAGGTTTTGCGGAATAAGAACACCGCCTGACGCGGCGGCAGTGTTGATGGCCATCGAGACAGACTGGTCATTCAGTTCTTCAGCTGCAAATTTAGCAGCATCCTGAACGTTACCCTGTGCTGCCGCAATCGACATCACCAGACGGGTCATGCCTGCGCCGGTATATTGCTTTGGCTCAGCCTTAATGCTGATACCTGGAGTCTGCTGTGTGCCTTTAACCGGTTTGGCGACAAGCGCTGCAGCACGTTCAGCCGCTTCCAGACGCTCAATCTTGGCGCTGATATCCGTGAACTGCTGCTGCAGGCTGGCAAATTCGGTTAACTGCTCCGCAGTCAGCGTACCGCCACCAGTTTCTACTGCCGCCAGTACCTGAACCTTCTGATTAATACCCGCACGTTCACGACGCAATTCTTCAATATGATCCATGTTTTTCTCTCTTTTTGGCATAAAAAAAGCAGCCTGTTGGCTGCTTTCTGGTAATGACGCGTTAGCGCCGGGTTACATTCTGGTTTGCAGGTCCATCGCGGCTGCCTGCAACTTTATGGAAGTGGTTTGTTGAGGTTGTTTGTACTTTGCCGCAATGGCATTAATCGCGGACTGAGGATCCGAAACTTCATCAGCAAGACCAGCAGAAATGGCATCAGCGCCGAAATAGATTCCGGCCTGTGTGTTAATCACCGTCTGAGGGGCAAGTTTCCGGTATTCCGCTACAGAGGTAATAAACGTCTCGTACATATCGTCAATCATCCTCTGGAACATTCCCCGAGCGTCTTCACTCAGTGGCTCATGTTGTGTACCGTTATTTTTGTTATCTCCCCGAAAAATCGTGGTGAATGTTAACCCCATTTGCTCTTCCATCCTGGAAGTATCCAGGTGTTCCATGATCACTCCAATCGAGCCGACTCCACTGGTCTGGCTGACTACAATTTTGCTGCAGGCCGAAGCGATAAAGTAAGCCGCAGAATAGGCGCTGTAGTTCACAATTGCAGTAATAGGCTTAGTTTGACGTGACTGGAAAATATAATCGGCCAGTTCCTTGCATCCAACCGCCGCACCACCACCAGAATTTATATCCAGCACAATTTCACTGATGGAAGGGTCATTTAATGCAGCATGCACCTGGCTACGTATGCGCTCATAGCTGGTAAGTTCCGAACACATTGCAGTAATTTGCCCACGACGTGGAACCAGAATGCCGTGAACAGGAATAACAGCCATTCCACTAGCTGGTTGAACCAAATCTGGCGCCTGATTGTTATCAGGATTCTGTGTCATGTGAATTCCAGCCTCTTCTGATAATCCCTGAATACGGGGAACCAGCACAGCTTTTACAGAATCCATTGTCTGTCGTGTCACGTAATGTGGAACACCAAAGACCATAGCCGCCAGATGCGGCAGATTAATTAAATTTTTTGTCATGATGTTTACCAGGTCAGCCCGCACTGCGGGTGATATTCAGTTTCTGGACAGAATAGAGTTGATTTCTGCCAGTTGTTTTGCTGTTGGCGTGTTATCGCCAGGTAAGATTTGTTTACTGTCGACCATATTCAGAGGCGTCAGGTATTTGTCCCCTCCGGCGATGGGTGGAAGGTTCTCCATGCGGCGAATGTCGTTAACCGATAACCAGCCCCACTGGCGGCCTAATGCATAAGATTCATAGCGTGACTTCTGATCACCGCGCAGCAGGCCAGAAACATTGAATTCAATGTACAGATCACTGCGCTCGCTGGGTAAAAGCAGATCGCGCATTAATGCGCCTTCATGGCGCTTCAGCCAGGCCAACAGCGTGTACATCACAAACTGCAGCCCCTGGTGCTCAATGTTGTTATTCGTGGCTTTCGCCAGCATCTGCACCATATGGGGCGGGATTTTATAGAGCCGGCACACTTCCTCCACGCCCCATTGACGGGACTGTAACAGCTGCGCTTTCTCATTATCCTGAGATAGCTGTTTGTAGCTCATCCCTTCCTGAAGCAATGCAACAGAGAATGCGTTCCTGACGCCGGAATATCTGTCCGTCCACTTTGCCAGCAGGCGGTCGATAGCATCCTGGCTTTTGATCGTCGGAGCGTCTTTTGGACGTTCAATAACGCCGCTCATCGTTGTACCACGGCGAAAGACCTGAGAAGCATGCTCTTCCACGGCGAGGTTTAGCCCAAGAACATCCGCGTTCGTCTGGATTGGGGAACTGCCGATATAGCCATCCAGTGAGAAGACCTTCACATGATGCATCATGCGCATTGGCAACGTTTCGCCAATTTCGGGTAGTTCATAATATGGCATCCCATCCGGGCCTTTCAGGACAATGACCTTTTGGGGATTAACCGGGATTAATTCGCGGGGATAACCTTTCCCGTCCCTGTCGATGATCGAGTAGCAATTTCCCTCCAGGCCAAGCAGGCCCTGCTGCTGTTCAAAGTATTCAAATGAAGTGTCTTTTTTGTTGGGCTCGGAATGAATCAGATCATATACAGGGTGGTCAGTCGCCCGTTCACGGCCTCCGTTAGCGCCTCGCCTGTAAAGTTCACACGGCAGCTGCGCCACCGATTCTGCCAGAAGCGTTACACATGCCCGGACCGCCGATAACGCCATTGCGGTTTCAGAAGTGATAACGATCCCCGCCTTGCTCTGGCTGGAACTCACACCACCCAGCATCGCCTGCCAGAAACTACCACCAGACTGAGATTTACCCCGAAACATCTGGGGAATGAACATTATTCACCCCCTGATTTAATTACGCTGGCAGACATTGATTTCGCGATTAAAAATGACCACAGCAGGCAGATTGAACCGCCAGTAATAAGCCCGGCTGCAGGTGAAATAAGCCAGGCACCGGCAGACAGTAACGCGGCTCCGGCGAGGCCGATAAAAAAACTTAAAAACGTCATTAGCATGCTACATCTTCCTCGTCGTAAACGGATGAATTACTCGCCCGGCTATTCAACATTGCCCGTCCGATTGCCATAATCAGCGAAACCGCGCCATCGATTTTGTTTTCGTTATGCTCTTTGATGGGTTTAACCACATCGTCATTACCGGGCAAATACTTCCCGACGACGTTGCTGATACACCAGCTCATAATCGGGTTCCCGTCGTGATGAAAGCGGCCTGACTCAATGGCGGCTTCCAGCTCCTTCGTCGGATCAGACATATTGGTGTAGTTCTGAACAATAGTGATCGGATTAAGGCTTTCATCAGCCAGATCATGTGAAAGCCCCGTCGCGCCGAACGGGTCAATCGGTGACTCACTGACTGGGTTGAGCTTGTTTGCCGCCTTGGCCTCTTCAAGGATGTAGCGGTAATCAACTTCAGCGCCATCAGTAACTGTAAGCAGTCCCATTTCAACCCATTTCTGAAATCGCTCCGCAGTACGACGATCTTCGTTCTTTTCAACGCTGAATACTGCGTCGTAGGGAACCCAGAAGCGGGGAGCAACGCTGTAGTAATGTGTCTTGCCGTCAATTTCCCTGGTGAACAACCGCGCCATACTGTTCATATCCAGCTTGCGCGCCAGGTCGAAAGACAGAACACATGGCTGTCCTTCGAATTGCTCCAGCGTAAGTGTCTTATCCTCACAGTTCTGCCAGGAAACCAGGTTGTAGAAAGCAGCACGGGCTGCAACCCAGATGTTGAGGTGTTTAGTTTTAAATACACCAGCCTGACGGGCGTTATTAATAGCTCTCTGTTGCTGGCTGAGGAGAAAGTCACGATAGACCGACACGCCCATATTCGGGTTAGCTTTTTCCAGCACTTTAGGATCGGTCCAGTCATCCCCCTCGTCGACGGTGTATATCACGCCGAACAATTCCTCATTCGGTACTGTGCCATTCAGCATCTCAATCACTTCACGCCGTTTGTCGTAGCATGGCCCCTCAATGTTGTAACCCGCCGTCGTGATCGCCCACATTAGTGGTTGTCGCCGCGCCCCCATACCCGTCAGCATAGTGGTGTAGAGCGAATCTGTGGGATGTTCGTGATACTCGTCAACAATCGCACAGTGCGGTGAAGCGCCGTCCCCAGGGTTACCAATCAGCGGCTCAAAACGCGCGCCATCTTCTGGCCGGCTCAGGTTGGACGCATTAACTTCAATCCCGAACGCTTCCACCAGCAGCGGGGTGCGCTTACACATCAGACGAGCTGGTCTGAATACTTCCCACGCCTGTTTTTCAGTTGTGGCCCCGGAATATACTTCAGCGCCAAACTCGTTATCACAGGTAAAACAGTACAGCGCCACACCTGCCGAAATAGCTGATTTCCCATTTTTACGCGGTATCTCCGTGTAAACCTCGCGAAATCGTCGAAGCTTCGACCCTTTCTGGACCCAGCCAAAGGCGCAGCACACAATAAACAGTTGCCATGCCTCCAGAGTGATCGGCATCCGCTTGAATGCCCACTCTCCTTTTGTATGTGGCAACAACTGGATAAATTTCGCGGCCTTTTCTGCCATGTCTTTATCGAAGCGGTAACGAAATTTCTTACTCTTTTCAGCCGCCATGTCATCGATATGACGCTGGCAGGCCTGAATGACAAACTGGCACGCCGGAATTTTCCCCCGCACAACGTTGCGGGCGTATTGATTCGCGGCGTTTACGTTGGGGTACGATTTCCGGCTCATGAGTTGATCATCTTCAGGAATGGGTTAGAGGCTTTCTTCTGTCCGGCAAGGCCGATCAGTCGTTGACGACTGCTGGGGTCAAGTCCAAGCATGGAGCCGGTAGAACTCATCTCCGATTCCTGCTCTTTCTTTGCTGTTAGCTCAGGGTTTTTTATCTTTCCCCCCATAGCACCAGTGATAGACAACCCATCTCTGGCGATATTTTTAACCGCCCTGCGCCAGAACTCGTAGGCAACACACCAGCGCTCGAGTACGGCAAGATCGGTAACACACAGTAATCCCTGCCCACATAATTCTTTCGTGGTCAGTTCCCACATGACGGACGCCATTGGCAGACCTTCATCCTCAGAAAACCAGTCAGGTGGTGCCACGCCTTTAATCGGTGTGAATACAGGTTCCTCTTTATTCAGGGCTCGTTTGCCGGGGTTCCCTGCCAGCTCCTTGCGCGCCGTTGGCTTGGGGCGACGCCCGGAACGCCCCGCCGTTCCAGCCATAAGCGACACTCCTGGTTAAATTTCATTTTTCGCGGGTATAAAAATACGAGGAAGCGGGCAGTCCTAAAGCGCGAAAGGGGTCAGGGATTTTATCCCCCCCTCCCCCTTGAAGATGACAGCAAGAAAGCATGCAAAAGCAGATACTGGTCATCCATCAGGATGTTCAGCATAGTGTCTTCAGTTAATCTCAATAAATAAACGATGGAGTCTAAGAAATGGATAAAACTAGAAAATATGATAGAGCCTTACAACTTGAGATCCTCAACGCTCTTATAGATTGTGCTCCTAACTCTTTAAACAAGGCACAGGAGCGAGACCTCATTGAGAAGTTTGATAACTATGATCACTTTGTGGCGTGCATGCTATATCTTGAAATGCATAGTCTTGTTTCTACACCTTTCGTACGCAGCGAAACAATGGCTGGCGTTGATTTTATCTTCAACGCCCCATACTGCAACATTACAGAGAAAGGAATTGATTTTCTTCTTGATGATGGCGGCTTAAGTGCAATCCTTAAGGTTCAAACCGTTCGGTTACACAATGACACGATTGTTGCCCTTGAGGATATAATCCGTGTCGCAAATATATCTGAAGATCAGAAGAAGGGATTGATTTCAAAACTCCGAGAGCTTCCGGGAGACGCCATAAAACATTTGACCCTACAGTTACTGACTCAGGGGGTTCTGAATCTGCCGAACGCACTTCGACTAATTCAAACAACCCTCCAGTAGGGCTAAACTCGTCAGAGGGGCGAATTAACTCAAATTTGCCCCATCCCAGTGTTTTACTTAAAAACACCCAAAATTCCTTCCGGGTATCTGCATGAATGTAGAAACTGTTCTTATGCATTACAGCAGTGAATATTATCATCGAATACGTTCTCTTGCTGTCTTTGCTCTGTGGCATTCCCAGCACAACGACTCAAGATTAGAATCGTCATCAGTACCGCCATGAGCTTTTGGAATGATGTGGTCAACGCTTGCCGCTTTCTTCGCTATCCTCTGTCGGCGATGCTTCTGACACAGGTATTTATCACGCTGAAGGATACGCGCTCGTTTAATTTCCCAGAGTCGCCCGTATCCACGTTCTTGCCTACTCTTTCCTGGCTGATAATTCCGCCAGCCGTCACCAGCATGCTGCTGTCGGTGTTGGTCACAATATCCGCTGACATCGTTGGTGATTGCCGCACACCCTTTGTGTCGGCATGGGCGTTTAGCACGTGCTGGCATCGGCATAGTCCTGTTTGTTGGATACAAATTGTGTAATAAGCGGAAAGTAAAAATGAACCAGTAGCTGATTAAAAGTTCTCATAAATAGCGAGAATCTGCGCAGTTCTTGCCCCGTAACATCACGGATTACCAGAAAGAAATAAAAATGATAATTATTATCAAAATATTCAAGTAAGATCGCTGTAATAACAAATTCTTAATCTCTCAACAAAATAAGGATTTGTTAAGCTTCATGATTTATGGTCGATGTAACACCCCGTTTGAGGCAAGAATAATGGTCAAATTCTCAAAACTTCAGATTCGCTTACACTGGCTAACCCTGATATTAATAGCGATAACCTATGCAGCTATGGAGCTTCGTGGCTGGTTTCCCAAAGGCAGCAACACCTACCTTCTCATGAAAGAAACACATTATAATGTTGGGGTGTTTGTCTGGTTTTTAATGATAATACGATTAATTATTAAACATAAGTATCATGACCCAGCCATCATTCCACCCCCACCAGCCTGGCAGATGATGGCGGCTAAAATAATGCATATCCTGCTGTACATTTCTTTTTTGGCTCTGCCATTATTAGGTATTACAATTATGGCTTACGGTGGGAAGGACTGGAGTTTCTTAAGTTTTAACATTGCACCTTTCGTTACTCCTGACGGGGAAACAAAATCACTTATTAAAGATATTCACGAAACACTGGCAAACGTCGGATACTTTTTAATCGCAGCGCATGCAGGTGCAGCGTTATTTCATCACTACGTCCAGAAAGATAACACTCTTTTGAGAATGATCCCTGATTGTAACGATAAGAAATAAATACAAATTTTAATGTTTAACATTACAGCAGGCACTCAGTGAATGCCTGCTGGAATGCTCTATGAATTGGGTTCGTTAAATGATATGTTTCCAAATATAACCATAAGGAGATGAAATGTTTAATTTTCTCAAAACACTCAACAGGCTCATCAATCAAAAAACCACCCAAGAGGTACCGCAGGAATATTCAACCGAGCAGCTTCTGCAGTGGGCTACTGGGTGCATGTTAGAAGGTTTGCCGGACAAGTTTTACGAAGCGAGAATTTCCTGTTTCCGCAACATTGACAATGAAGGACGTACCGCAATCGCTTCAATACATGACGTCAAGTTGACCATAGAAAGCGAATACACTCCTTTCTATCCGCCCGATGATCTTTACGCCACACATTGCATAGAGAAAATCCTTGCTGGAAATAACTGGAGCCAAGCAACTATAACTTTCAACCCAGAAACGACAGCCTTCACATGGGAATAACTTTCTCTTCTATGGCGAGGCTCTGGTATTTTCTATTTCACGTATTCCGGCAAGCTGATTGTTTGCCTTCTCAATGGTGGCCAGTAGCGGGTTAATCCACAGCACTGCCTGGCAGTACGTTATTGAGCTGGCGGCAGCGGCGCTATCACTGACTGTGTCAGCCTCCCCGGTATCGGGGTGCATTGCATTGGCACGTAAACGGTGCGCGTATTCGAGCAGCCCACCAGCGACATCAGCAGGAACAGGCAAATCACAGGTTTTTTCACGTCGTAAAATCTCCCGGTATTCAATGATGGTTTTCTCTGTTCCGGCATCTATTAGCGAATTAAGGCGGTTGGTATTCTCTGCTATCTGGTTAAACCGGTTGAAGTTGAAGGCCTGAGTAGTTATCACCGCCGTCTGTAGCGCGTTGTCGCTACGCAAAACCCGGTTGTCGCTCTCTGACGTGGCCAGCGCGGCATTACTGCGGGCCAGCAGCACACATAGCACCGAGATGAGGATGATAGCTGCCATCCCAACAAAAACGAGACTTCTGTTCACTGGTCTATCCCCCAGCACGTCAGCGCGCTTTCCTGGTCTCGCCGTTCTACCTGCCCATAACAGCCATTTTTCTGGCCTTTAGTCAGGCGACAATCGCGGCCACCGTCTTTAATCCACCAGCGGATCGCTTCACAGGCTCCTTTACGGTCACCAGCGTTAATGCGCTTGTAAAACGTAGATGGGAAGCATTTTGCGGGACCGATGTTATAAGGGCAAAAAGATGCGATACCCGTTTTCTGCGGCTCACTCAGCGGAATTTTGATATTTCGCTCAACCCACGCCAGCGCTTTATCGCGCTCAATGGCGTTTACCTGGGCGCATTTCTCAGCAGACAGCTTCATGCCCTGAACTACTGGCTTACCATCAACCATCGTGGCGCCACGGCAAATGGTCCATATACCAGAGCCGTCCTTGTACGCTGTTCTGCTGTTACCCTCTTTCTCATCCAGAAACTGATCGAGAATCACGGGGGCGGAAGCCCCGGCAAGAATCAAACCAACGATCGCTGCGCTTAGTTTATTCTTCAGCTTTGGTGACATTGCCATTAAGCCGGTCCTCCCTTTCCTTTTTCCTGTAATACCAGTTCACTGCACAAGTGATAACAGTGCATGCGATACCGACAATAATTGCCCAGTCGCTCAGGCTTAACCCTGCAATTCTGTCGGCCAACATCCAGGACACCTCTTTTGCTGTTTTAGCTGTTTCAGCATATGCCTTCGCTGATACACCGCAGCCGGTCAGCGTGGTGCCTGTTCCATATGAAAGTCTGCTGTAAATGGTGCTCATTCTGGTCATAGCCTCACCTCCGATTTTTCGGATGGCGCTGTGTGTGATGAAAGGATCAGGCTTCACGGGCTGGATTTATCAACAAAGCACGTAATACGTGATACCCGTGAGCCTGAAATGAAAAAGGCCGCCATGCGGCAGCCTCGAAGTAAGTACGATTGTTTACATTGGTGGAGAGAGAGGACCTTCTAACACCTCTGCTTCACCGTTATGGCAAATGTCATCGCCTCTGGTCAGATGCCAGACACCTGTGATTGTTTTACCCGATTCCAGATCATCAACAGTGTCATTCGTGTAGTACGCTACCTGTACAACTCCGACATGCTGAATCCAGTAATACCCTTCTTTCATAAACTCCTCCGCGATACTCAGCAGATAGTATAGAGCGGCACAAATAATGCTGTGGTGCAGGAAACCACAACTTAACCTTTGCTAATAAAGTAATTTCGAAAGATGACGATAATGGGTAATAAATGTAAGGCCGGAGGAACCACCATGAGCATGACAGTTAGCACTTTGGGTCAGGACATACTGCAAAGTACAGTAAAACAAGCACCTTCAAGTACTGGCAACTCTGTTTCACAACAAATTCAAAACCTGAAAAAACAAATTGGTGAATTGACAAAAGAACTCAGCGCCATGGGTTCAAAAATAAATGAAGTAACCTCCGAAGATGAGGCAAAACTGCTTAAACAGCAGATGGAGATGATTCAAAGGCAAATCGAGTCTATGTACGCAAAAATTGCTCAATTACAAAAACAAGAAGCAGAAAAAAACCAAATGGCATCGGGTACAATACCTACGGTAAGTGACAAATCAAGTTCGAACGTTGCAGGGAATAATACTAAAAATATTGATGTCTACGTTTAGCAGTTGCCCCCTCTCATTTTTCCTCTGAGCTAGAAACGAAAAAGCATTGGAGCATTGTGAGAACTTGTTTTCAAGTTAACGATTTCAGCTCGGCGATATGACAGGGGTACTGGTGCAATGCACCTCGCGAATACCCCTGTCGTATCGCCGGAAAGCAAAAACCCCGCGCTGGCGGGGTTCTCGTTATATTCAAATTGTTCGCTTTTCGTCGCTGCCATCGTGGCGCAGCTCTGCCAAGCATGAATTAATTATTCACTTTGCTGGCCCGTTTTCAAACGTTTTTACGTCATAAAGCACTTATAGCTAATTCTCACCGACATTTTGTACAAATATCACTCAACAAATGAGCTATTCGTTACAAAACGATCGTTTTGAACGATCGATAAATGAAAATCGATCTGCAATACCAATTTTAATTGTGTGGTTATCGCACGTAGACTCAGGGCCAAACCTAATAAATGGAATTATCATGAGCCTTTATCACTACTTGGCCATATATATCGCGGGCTTCATCGTAATGTTTGCTTTGTTAGTTCGTGGGGATAGAGTACACGGCCTCGAATTTGACCTGGCTGATACGGTGATAACCTCCATTCTGTGGCCCTTCTACTCCGTTGCTATTGTTTGTATTGAGATTTATGAGTGGTTTAAACAGAATCGTCACCAATAGCCAGTTCCCCCGGCTACTGACCGGGGTTTTGTTTCGAATTACAGACTCATCAGTCTCCCGATCAGTTCCTCTTTTGGCATGACCAACCATCCTCTAACCCGGCTCTCATCTGGTTACGAACCGCAAGAAATGTTTTTGCTCTGAATATTTCCAGGCACCATCGCACGCGCTTTCTCGCCTCCCCATCGGTTAACCATGGCGCAATCGCCTGCAGTTCCCGGGTTATGTCTGAGATTTTTTTTCGGGTGGTGTAATACTGAAGACCAACGACATAAACCGGATCGTTTATATCCAGTGCCTGCAGTACGCATTGTTCAACAAAATCGACATCATCATTATGCAAAGCTTCATCAATCACACTGGCAGTTGACTGTGGCCAGAGAATGCTATGTGCCCTGTTCATCGCCTGCTGTCCACGGAATCCCTCTTCACGAGCCTGGTTCAACGCTACAGTGAAGCGCTCTAACGTCTTATCTGACCAGCTTCGTCCCTTAAGCACATTCCAGCACGCGTGTCCTCGCGGCATACGTGGTGCTGTTTTTCCTCCCACACCTTCCCCCCAGGTAGTGAGCAAGGATTTAATCCATCCGGACTGGATACCCGTAAGGAGGATACATTTACCCAGCCAGCTTTTACGCGGCGCTGATGCGGCTTTACCAAGTGCTTCAAAATGATTGCGGCGTTGACGTGGTGTCATCCTGTTCATCTCCTTACGCCAGAACGCCAAGCCCATAAGCCCGGTCCAGCACTCTGATTATCATTACCGGCTGAGGAACATTTTTTTGCTCAAACTTCACCGGGTCGTTATGTAGTTCTGTATGGCACTGGCGGCACAGGGGGATCGCAAAAATATCATGCGCCTTTGTTGCCATTCCTCCCTGCCCCCAGCCAATTAAATGGTGTGGGTCAGCTGATGGTTTACCGCAGCATTCGCAGGGCTGTGTTTTAATCCATTCCAGATATCCGGAGGCCGTCCAGCGGAGCCGCTTTGGACGTTTCATAAAGGTTTGCGGGGATTCAGGATCGACCAGAACACTAACTACGGGCTTAACCGCAGGCATCTGCGCTGGCAGCATGTTCACGGTTACTGTGCTGGCTTTGGCTGTAATGATGCTGGTGGCGGTTACACCCGGTTCGATATCGCATTCACGCATGACTGACTGATGCTCTTCCAAAGGAATACGAAGCGCCCGACTGGCTACTGATTCGGGAATTACGTCGGTAACCCCCATACGAACAGCCCACCAGCAAAGCTCCGCTAGCGACAACTCTCTGGAAGGATCCATATTCAGCGCCACCATGATGCTGTTAATAATCCAGTTAACAACATTACGTCTCGCCAGCTCTGCAAGTTGTTCGCTGTAGTGGTCACGCAGTTGGTTATCACAATGCCCGCACAGAAGAACCGATCCTGGTTCATGACGCAAAGTAGTTAACTCGTGATAATGGTAATCGCTGTGTGGCCACTGGCAGCGATTACCGCCATAACGCATAAGCCAGTAATCAAGAGCGCTAAAACCACCAGCAGCATTTATAACTTTTTCATTCAGGAAGAACGGCCTCAGGGACTCGTCACTGGCAAGCGGCTGGCGAACATCAGGAACACGGCCAGCAGGTAACCGTTCCATGCCTGCCGGCTGGCTTTCCACCAGCACACGTTCACAACTGAATAATGACATCAGCTCACTTCCCGGCTTGAGCAGCACAATTCCAAGCTCACGTGCAACCACGGGTTTAAGCAGCGCCCTCATTCTGCTATCTCCCCGATAATTATTTGTCCCTTCTCTCCCCATAATTTAGTGACACGTGAATCCCAGATGTGAGCGTCATCTTCGTAAATAGCATCCATCAGGGCTTTCATCATATTGTCGAAATCAGGTTTAGTCTGGTGTGGTTTACCGTTGAACTCAGCCCGTTTCTTTTTGCCCCAGCTCGCCGGCATCGGAAGAATGAAGGTGACGTGTGAACCGCTTTCCGGCAGCTCAACGCCCTGCAGAAGAACTTCATCACAAAAAGCCCGGTAACGCAGAACCTCGGGGCGCTTTTTCCATTTGTCAGCGCGCGTCATTCTGGGCTTGCCCATTGGGGTGATATCGTAGGTTTTCACATTCACCTCCAGATTCGTTGTTGCCAGGTTCTGTCCTGACGCGGAGGCTTAGATACTTCTGGCAAGAACGCGCTGATCGTCCAGTGAATGAAGTCATTATCCAGACTACGCTCTGTCTTAATCTGCTTTGCGCGATAGCGGGCTTCCAGTTCATCAGCCTGCTCAGTGGTGAGTTGAGTATGTTGAAACCAGCTTTTCTTCATAACGCACCTCTGGATGCGGCAAAAAGAAAATCGCTGGCGTTAGTTAACGTCAGTATGTGGGATTGCTTGAATTGATCTTGCGCCATGGGCTTTTCTCCTGTGGCGCAGCAGGTATAGGTTGTTCAGGCCTATGACGGGAGTGTAACAGATTTTTGGGTAACGCGATAACCAGCCCTTTCCAGCATCTGAGTAAACAACGTAGGTGTACCAATAATTTCATTATCCTGAAGAGGCATGAAAGACACCATGCTACCGCGACGGTACATCAGGGCGCGTTCACACTCAGGAAATGATTGCAGCCTGGCAACGATAACTCCATCGTGACATCTTATGACTGCGTAGCCTTTTTTGGGCAATTCTGATTTTTCTTTCACTTAAACTCCCCCATGCAAACGGGATCAAAGTAACACCCAAAATAATTAATAAAACCAGTCGTCAGCACTTTCCCAGGTTTCCTGGAGAATAGTCTCTATTTTCTTTTTATCTTCCTTGTCACCCCCAAACACACTTAAACCATCGGAGCCTGCACGTCGTATGCTCAGGCTGCAGTTCTCATAGTGGTTGCCCAACCTTTTAAGCAATTCTTTCTCCAGTGCCGGAACAGCTCCCTTTGGAAGATCTTTAGTACTATCAATGGTTAGTTCAACTATCATATTAGCCCTCACCGCACATACTGTATGTTTATACAGTACACCGATACTTTGAAATGATCAATGACTTAAGAGCACAAATTGTTAACCTTAGCCTATAGATTTGATGAAAAAAACCCGCCGAAGCGGGTTCATTCCTATAAGGACTTGTTGTTTTAACACCATTGCAAGTACGGAGCTATCAACGTCCTTAAATTTGGATAACATTTTTGATTAGGGTTGATTTCACAACGTTCATATGCTCGCCCCCTGCAATCTTCACTGGTTCTGTCTAACATACCCAATTAAAATAACAACTGTGTTAGGTAGCCCATAATAATTGCCATCCCCAAAATAACGGTCAGGAATGCAGCAATCAAGGGTGTTTTGAACATTGATTTAAGCAGTATTACTTCCGTCAGGCTAGCTCCTGCGCTACCAATAATCAGGGCCATTACTGCTCCCGTCCCCATGCCTTTATCCATCAAGACTGATGCCAACGGAATTACTGCCTCAGCCCGTATATAAAGAGGTATTCCAATAACAGCACTTAATGGAATGGCAAATGGATTATTTTTCCCAGCATGAGTAGCAATCCACTCAGCAGGGATAAAACCGTAGATAAACGATCCAATAACAATACCTAACATTAGATAAGGTAATACATCTTTAAATTGAATCCATGCGTCCTGAAATGCCAGACGTATCACACTAGGATCTCTTACTACACTTTTCGAGAAGTTTTGTTTATTTGTTTGATCTTTTTCGCAGGTCAATTCACTACTTATGCCCCGAAATGCTGAGAAACTCTTAAATATTTTTTGCGGTTTAGAACAACTATTAGCCTCTACGTCCTGTTGATTTGATACAGAACAGCATGCTGGAGCACTCTGTAGTTTGGTTTCACAAATTTTTCCCCTGCTAACACCACAACAATTAGCCAAGGATTTGGATGTTTCGGCAATATGCCTGTCAAAACCAAGCACATCTAACAAAATACTTGCCAGTACGGAAACTGTAGCTGCTATAACAGCGTATAGCAGAGTCACTTTCCAACCAAAAGTAACCCACATCAGACCAATGATTATCGGGTTAAGCAGAGGCGAAACAAACAAGAATGTAAGTGTTGGACCAAAGCCTGCTTTTGCTGATAAGAGCCCGCGTAACATGGGAATTGTAGAGCAACTGCAAAACGGTGTTACAGCTCCTAACAACGATGCAAGAATGTACCCTTTCCCCTTTTTCGCACCTAACATTTTTTGAATCTTATGGTCGGGTATCTTTTGTCTGATAAGGCTAACACCTGCACTTATCAGAAAAAAAAGGACTGATAACTCGACAGCCAGAAACAGGAACATCTCTGCTGCGCTAGTAAACATAGAAATCAAGCTATTCATAAAACCTCCAATAAACTATATTTCTAGAATATTCGAATTGTATGTGTAAGAGCAACATATTTCTGGTATTATCGAAATATTACTGAATTGAGGAAGGCACCATGCAGCTAGAAGAAGTCGCCAAAGCTATGAAAGAGCTAGGCCATCCGACACGTTTGTTTATATTCAAACACCTTGTTAAAGCCGGTGAGCAAGGTTTACCTGTAGGCGATCTACAAAAACAACTTGCGATTCCTGCTTCAACACTGAGCCATCATATCTCCGCTCTAGTTTCTGTAGGACTGGTTAAACAAAATCGCGAAAGCCGCTCCTTAATCTGCGTTTCTCAATATGACAAGTTAGAGTCGATTATTGATTTTCTACGCGAAGAATGTTGCATCAACAGCCTAAAGAATTAAATTGAAGCATTCCATTGTTTTCATTTGATAAAGGAGCCACCCAATTATAGGCGGCTCTTTTGTAGGCTATTTCAGTCTTTTACCTGAATCATCAACGACTTTTTCACCGTCTTCCTTGGCGAAAGCTGCTTTCTGAGCATCTGGAAGGATATCCAGAACCACCTCGGAAGGACGACATAGTTTAGTACCTAGTGGAGTCACCACAATCGGACGGTTAATCAGGATCGGATGTTGCAACATAAAATCTATTAATTGATCGTCAGTAAATTTATCTTCTGCAAGACCAAGTTCCTCATACGGCTCGACGTTCTTACGCAGCAAAGCCCGGACGGAAATACCCATATCGGCAATGAGTTTGACCAGCTCATCACGTGAAGGTGGAGTTTCGAGGTAAAGAATCACGGTCGGCTCATTACCGCTGTTGCGGATCATCTCAAGCGTGTTACGCGACGTGCCGCAGGCTGGATTGTGATAAATGGTGATGTTGCTCATATCAGTATCTCATTACAAAGTGAAAGAGAGACGTAGCGCCAGCGCTGCCAGCGTTACAAACAGCACAGGCAGAGTCATGATAATCCCGGTGCGGAAATAGTATCCCCACGTGATGGTCATATTCTTCTGTGAAAGTACATGTAGCCAGAGCAGCGTTGCTAGGCTACCAATAGGTGTGATTTTCGGCCCCAGATCGCAGCCAATCACGTTGGCATAAATCATCGCCTCTTTGATGACGCCGGTTGCGGTACTGCCATCAATAGAAAGAGCGCCAACCAGCACGGTAGGCATGTTGTTCATGATGGAAGACAGGAAAGCCGTCAGGAAGCCAGTACCCAGCGTCGCGGCCCAGAGTCCTTTATCAGCCAGCACGTTCAGAACACCTGAAAGATATTCGGTTAGCCCTGCGTTGCGCAGACCGTAAACCACCAGGTACATCCCCAATGAGAAGATGACGATCTGCCAGGGTGCACCATGTAGCACTTTACCAGTGTTAATGGCATGGCCTCGTTTCGCCACTGCAAACAGAATTATCGCCCCAACCGCTGCAATCGCACTAACGGGAATACCGAGCGGCTCGAGGACGAAGAAACCAACAAGCAGGAGAATCAGAACTATCCAACCAGTGCGGAATGTAGCCGGATCTTTTATTGCTTCTGCTGGTTTCTTTAGGAGGGCCAGATCGTAAGTTGGCGGGATGTCCTTGCGGAAAAACAGATGCAGCATAATTAGTGTGGCAATAATGGCGGCGATATCGACCGGTACCATCACCGATGCATATTCGGTGAATCCCAGACCAAAGAAGTCCGCCGAAACAATATTCACCAGGTTCGACACGATAAGCGGCAGGCTGGCAGTATCGGCAATAAACCCGGCTGCCATGACGAATGCCAGCGTGGTACCTTTGCTGAATCCTAATGCCAGCAGCATAGCAATAACGATTGGTGTCAAAATAAGTGCCGCACCATCGTTGGCAAACAGTGCCGCCACCGCTGCGCCGAGCAGGACGATATAGGAAAAGAGCAAACGGCCACGACCGTTACCCCAGCGTGAAACATGCAATGCCGCCCATTCGAAAAAGCCTGATTCATCGAGCAGCAGGCTGATGATAATCACCGCAATAAAGGTCGCTGTCGCGTTCCAGACGATATTCCACACCACCGGAATATCGCCTATATCCACAACGCCAGAAATCAAAGCCAGGCCCGCGCCCAGCATTGCACTCCAGCCGATCCCTAATCCTTTCGGTTGCCAGATAACCAAGACAATGGTCAGGACAAAAATAGCGCCTGCCAGTAACATAGACCCTCCTGACAGGGCGGATCTGCCGCCCTGTATAAACAAAAAATTAACTCGCCAACTCTTTGAGTTTTTCAATACCTGTTGGCTCAGAAGCCAGTACCGGAACGAGCGCTATACGGTCAGCGTGCTGATTCTTAACAGCCTCAATCTGAGGCTGTTCCTGCTGAGCGCGCTGGCAAAGCAACGGAGAACGCGTATCCGCGATGGAAAGGCTGTTATTGATAATCCAGCCCCATGGATGAATCCCCGCTCTTTCAAGGTCAGCCTGTAGGCTTGCCGCTTCCAGTACCGGTGTGGTTTCAGGAAGCGTAACCAGCAGAACTTTGGTTCGTTCCGGGTCCTGAAGCTGCATCATTGGGGTAGTAAAATGACCTTTATCCCCCATTTTTTTGGCAATCTCTCGGTGGTAAGCCCCGGTAGCATCCAGCAACAACAGCGTGTGCCCAGTGGGAGCTGTATCCATGACAACAAACCGCTTACCTGCTTCACGAATCACTCGGGAAAAAGCCTGGAACACGGCAATTTCTTCAGTACAGGGAGAACGTAAATCTTCTTCCAATAGCCGTTTCCCTGCTTCGTCCAGATCTCTTCCCTTCGTCTCAAGAACATGCTGGCGATAGCGTTCGGTTTCATCGTGAGGGTTGATGCGGCTGACCTGCAGGTTTTTGAGGCTGCCGTTCAGCGTTGTACTCAGGTGCGCAGCGGGATCAGAGGTGGTGAGATGCACGTCATATCCCATGTCTGCCAGCCTTACGGCGATGGCAGCAGCCATCGTGGTTTTCCCTACGCCACCTTTGCCCATCAACATAATCAGGCCATGTTCACTGCGGGCGATATCATCGACCAGGCCAGAGAGCGATAAGTTTTCAGGCGTGTACAGGACGTTTGTCACCAGGAGCGGTAATGCATCAGAACGGGTATCCAGCAGCCCCTTCAACGCAGACACACCAACCATATTTACTGGCTGTAGTAATAAGGTATCTCTCGGTAGCTCAGATAAACCAGCAGGAAGATTTGCCAGTGCTTCCTGCTCCCGTTGCCATATCGCAGCCGCCAGCGTGTCATGTTCAGCTTCGGCTTTAGGCAGCACACCATTAATAACCAGGTACTGGTTTTTCAGGTCAATTGCGGCCAGTTCTTCATGGGTGCGGGCTACTTCCTGCAGCGTAGATTTTTGCAGTCGTGCAACCAGAACCAGGCGGGTACGTTCAGGATCGGATAACGCCTCTACTGCATGAGCATATTGCTCACGCTGCTTTTCCAGCCCAGCCATTGGGCCAAGACAGGAAGCACCATCTGGATTACTTTCAATGAAACTACTCCAGGCACCGGGTAGCTGGAGAAGGCGAATCGTGTGGCCCGTCGGCGCTGTATCAAAAATGATGTGATCGAAGCGGGTCAGCAGGGAAGCGTCTGTCAATAAGCCGGTGAACTCATCGAACGCCGCAATCTCAGTCGTACAGGCTCCTGAAAGCTGCTCGCTGATACTGTTAACAACGTCTTCAGGCAGAAGACCTTTGATAGGATCAACGATTCTGGAGCGGTATTGTTGGGCGGCTTCCTGAGGGTCAATCTCCAGAGCGGAAAGTCCAGGAACTGCTGTCACAGAGCAAATGGTGTTACCGATAGCCTGGTCGAATACCTGGCCGACATTGGAGGCTGGATCTGTACTGACCAGCAAAACCCGCTTACCTTGTTCGGCAAGGCGGATAGCCGTCGCGCAGGAAATGGACGTTTTTCCTACGCCTCCCTTGCCAGTAAAAAACAGGTAAGACGGGATATTCTCTAAGAATTTCATATGTCCTCCTGACATATTCAGCAACAGGAAGTATTACCACCACAGCAGCTGGTGGGAGCTAACCCTACCTTCTCCAGCGGAATACCGAACCAGCGAGCCAGCTCAGCGCGTTTTGGGTATCGCCCAGCCATCACCGTTTCACCGTCCAACAGCAGTAGTGGAAGCCCTTCTGCTCCAGATGCTTCGAGGAATACTTTCGCTTTCTCATTATGAACAAAGCTCATGGGCTGCTGCGCCAGGTTGTAACGTTCAACCTTTACGCCACGTCCTTTCAGCCACTGCACATCAGCAGAGAAATCAACCAGAACCTGATCGACATCTGAGCCACATACGCCGGTACTGCAGCACATTGCCGGGTCAAACACCGTTAACGTCTTCATTCTGAATACCTCACATTCGGAAAATCATATATGTTCAGGCAAATTTTTTAGATGCAAACAGCCTTACCGCTACCAGAGCAGTTTGCTGATGCCAGCTTACGGGCGATGGCCTGTACGTCGTCCTGTTGGCTTAACCAAGCCTGCTCAATTACCTGAGCAGCCCATGAAGGAATATGCGGAGATAAGCGGTAGTGAACCCACTTGCCCTGCTTGCGATCCAGCAATAGTCCACTTTCCCGGAGCATTGCCAGATGACGGGAGATCTTGGGCTGCGACTGATCCAGCGCCGTACAGAGATCGCACACGCATAGCTCTCCCATTTCTCTAAGCAGCAACACGATGCCCAGCCGAGTTTCATCGGAAAGGTTTTTGAAGAGTTGTAGAGAAGTTAGTTCAGCCATTTTAGTCTCCTGAATTATCTCCGTAGTTTCCTGCAATAGTTGAGTGTCGTCAAGCATCACATTCGAAAATTCGAATATGATGGCTATGTGGTTTTAATATCAGATTTACTGATTGTTCATTATTCAATTTGTTAATCCTGCCGCTTTTCGACGCCTGTATTCATCTATCAGTAATTGTGCTGGCGTTGGTCCTGCCGGATGGCGCGGCGCTTCCAGTTGACGTCGAATTGGTGGGACACTTAGTCCATTGCCAACATGCTTCGACCACTTCGTGAGTAACTTTTCTGCCAGTCGTTTCAGCTCCCCCTCTGTCATTTGTCGTTCTACGCCCGTTCTGCGCATTTCGATGCAGATGTGATACAGCACGGGCTGAGGCCATGGATATTTATCGCTACCTGAATACCGATATGACTCATTGCGCCAGCGCCGGTATTCCGTCATAACCTGCTCCGATGTCAGTCCGAATGGATTCGCTCCACTCTCTGAAACCAGAGAAACAAACTCAGCCAGGTCTGGCGGCCATGTATTTCCCATTGCGCAGCGCTCCATGCACTGCTGACAAACCAGCCGAATTTGCTGTTCAGTCATCGAACCTATCTGGGCTATCCAGATAGGCGAAGGCTCTGCCCCGTTCTTCTGGGTCCATCGGTTCGAATACACCTCCCCCATGACCTGCCACAGACGCCAGGCTGTTTCCGTCGCCATCAAGTCCATTCCTGCGGCGCCACTCTGCGTGGGCTGACTGAATTTGCTGAACTGCCCGGGATGCTGTTGGTTTTGCTCCTGCTCCCACATGACTGTTACCTCCGGTTTCTGGTTTTACCTGCATTCTCACCCGGGCTACATGTCGGGCAAATTTTTGTTCCCACTGGATTTGCGTAAAAACTTTCCCTTCCGACTCCCAGTACGCAATGAATTCTGCGAGTTCAGTCAGAAGGTAATCTGGTTCAGGGAGGGAGATCCCCCACGATGCGGCACGCTGTCGGAAATCTCTGGATGGGAGCCAGCTATCTGCCATGCTGAATTTCCCGATCGGCTCATCAACCCCGTCCAGGTATCGGGGCATGGCCGGGGGCGGCAGGTTCTCCCCATTCGAATTTTTCATCGCGCACGCGTTAAGAGAGGGGTTTAAGATCTGTTTACTGCTAACTGCTTTCTGGATACCTGATGGCAAAGGTTTAGCCAAAGACTTAGCCTTATCCTTAGGCAAGGCGAAAGCCTTATCAAAAGCCATCCCCATAGCGTCAGAAACCCCGTAACATGCGGCTTTGAGAGCTTCATATGCTTTATCTTTCAGTGAACATTCAGGCAGTAATTCAAACGATCTCGCCCATGATTTGATCACGTTCACTGATGCTGGCGGGTTATGTTTGACCGCATTAGGCAACCAAAAAACTCTGGCTTTAAGGTCGGCTTCCACCATACCTAACGCTATGGCTTCGCCTAAGGCTAAGTCGAAGGCTTCGACATCCCAGTTTAATTCTTCAGCCATAGCAGCCCTCCCCGCCTTATACAGGCCGGGGATGATCCCCGTGAATGGACCTGTAAGCAGGTAAATAAACAGACTCTGCCCACTTGGCGGGAGTGGTGATAAGGCTCGAAACTTCGGGTCATCCCACATGGTGATCTTCACCTTACGGTAAGGCTCGTTATTAGCCTTACTCTTAGGCATGGCCTTAGCCAAAGGATTAGGCATACTTCACCCCGCGAGTTGCAGTAATAATGGTCATTGGTCAAAACTCGATTAAAACAATTGCGGCGCTACGGCGCTTATACTCGCCAGTAGTGGTCCCGCCGCATCAGCTGGTAACATGTTGAACAAAGCGATGGCTGCTTCACGAATTTCCTTCTCCAGTTTCTGTAACGGAGCGCCGATTAATTTCGCCTGATGTGCCTCACTGCATTCTTTGATAGCGCTTGCCACCAACTCCGCTTCTGTGCTCGCATTACTTAGCCCGTGCTTCCTGGCAATCTGAACTGGCATAGCAGCAATGATTGAGCCTGACAGCTGCATAACGTAAGCCGTATACTTTTCTGACCCCCCTTCGTTTTTCAGATATCGGAATAAATTCTGCTTATTAACAGCAATTCCGCGGCCATCTGCCTTGGCCCACTCTTCAGCCACCAGCTGAGCGATCCGTTCCTGTGCCTGTCCTGGTAATGTCGATTCCCATTCACGAACGGCTGCCAATATGACGCGGTGCTGAATGCTGTCACGGCGCTGGGGTTTAAAATGATTTTGCGATTTCACCGGAGCGGCTAACCGTGTTTTATTATGGGTATAAGCTACTGATTGCATCTTTCAGACCTCACTTTGTGGCGGAAATACACTATCAAGAGAGCAGGCGCGCCCTAACTCGTTAAGCTTCTCCACAATTAATCTGCATTCCGGTAGTCCAGGCTGGCGTGTCCCGTTCTCATAATTTGAGAGTCTTGACTGACGCCACCCGAATAATTTGGCTAATTGCTCTTGAGTTAAACCGAGCGCTTGCCGTTCTTTGGCGATGTTGTTCATCTTGTCCTCACATATAGTGTTTAGCTGAATTAAACACATAATGTGTTAGATAGTCAAGACGAAACGTTCTTTGAGCGATAACACGTAACGTGGTAAAAATCAGTAATGAATATAAACACTGCAATTGCCGCCAGACTGAAGCAGTTACGCGAACAGAAAAATATGTCGCAATCTAAACTCGCAGAGTTATGTGGGTGGGCTCAGTCGCGCATCGGGAACTATGAAGCAGGTCGCCGCAATGTTGGCGTTGACGACGCTATAACAATATCGAAAGCTCTCGGTATTAGTCCGGCAGAGCTAATGTTTGGTGATGATCACGCCGAATCATGGTTAACGCCTAAACACCGTAAGTTAATCACCCTTTTTGACCAGTTACCGGAGTCTGAACAAGACAAAATGATCGATACCTTTCAATTGCGACTGAAAGAAATTGATGAATATGTCGAGAAGTACCTTCGAGGACGATTCAAGCCAACAGACGACTAAGCAACAATTTTAAGCTACCTAACCAGCCTATTTGGCTGGTTTTTTTATGCCTATCCCCTTCCCTTTTCCCATATCGTTTTCATCCATACAGCTTTAAACACATGTCGTGTTGACTTTTAAACACATTTAGAGTTTAAATATAAACACAGTTTGCAAAACGTCATCAAGGCAGGATGCCCACGAAGTAGCTGCCGGCGGCATACGAATCACCGGATGAGATGACAGGCATTAACACGCAGCAGGTTCAACGTTCCGCCAGCCTGGCGACAAGGGCAACACAAGAGGATAAATCCATGATCGATTTCGCACGTAAACCAGTGCGGTGTCAGGCCGTACATCTAAATCGCATTGAAGTAATCATTCGACTGATTTGCTACACGCTTGCCCAGAAGGGCGACCCGTCTGCCGACCAACAGACTGCTGTTCGTTCATAACGAGTTTGACCAATGGCTGTTGCCAGCCTCATGCCCGGTGCACAGGGCATTGTGATGGTAATACCACCATCGTAACCAAACAGGAGACGAAGACCTGTTCTGGTTAAATTGGAAAAGTGTTCTTTGCCCGTCCCGTGGCGGGCTTTTTTCCGGAGGTTTTTATGTCAGCTAACGATCTGGCATTGCGCTTCAGCAGCGCACCAGCCGAGGCATTAATCGGGGTTTTGCCTGTTCTGGAAGTAAAAGAAGCATTACGTGAAGAAGTTGAAAGTGATGTGATGGATGAAATCTGGACTGAGCACAACTTTGAAATGGAAGCGATGGGTGAACAAGTTGATGAAACAGCCAGGCTCGCTCGTAAGTTTGAATGTGCGGCTGAAGCTCTTGGAACGGCGATCAAACTTGCTCTGACTCTCCCACATAATGAGGCAATGCAGGTTCTGAATGACGCCTTAAACGATAACCCGGGATACGGTCGCGAACCGGCAAAGGATGCATGATGGAGTTTGGAATGAAACGCGTGGTGGCTTCTGTTCAGGTCGTTGCCATCCTCAACAGGATTTACAACGGCAGTCCGGTTTCCATCGCATCTATCAGTAAAGAATCAAAGCTGTCTGTGTCTTACCTCGAGCAGATTTTCTCGAAGCTGCGCAGCAGTGAAATCGTCACCAGCCAGCGTGGCGCTGGTGGCGGGTACCACCTTAGCAAAGCAAACCCCAGCGTGGCTGACGTCGTTCGCGCCGTTACTCACACGCCTGATTCATTTGAGCCCGTGCTGAATGCTCTGGAGTGGGTCCCCGTCGCACAGCTGGCGCAGGGAAAATCCCCTACCCCATAAAGCACAAAACCCGCGCAAGGCGGGTTAAGTACCCGGTCAGCCGACCAAAGCTTTCCGGAACGAGTTTTGACCAATAACCACTACCTTAGGCGGCGATCATCAGCTGCCGGGTATCTTACAATCCTATGGAGCCCGAACGCAATGTTAACGTATGCGTATCTTATTAAAGCCAAAGCGAAAGCAACTGAGGCAAAAAACCTGTTTTGCTGGTTCTCTGCGAAATCAGATTCCCGTGCAGAACGCGAAATCCTCAATATTCTCGAAGACAATGATATTGCCGTCGGTCGTGGCGCCGACTATCAATTACCTGTCCGCACCAACTGGTTTGTTGTTGACGATCTTCCTGAGGAAAGCAAACTTGATGACACATGGTGCGATCGTTACGAACTGGCAGAAGACCAGCAAACGTGGCAACTGAAACAGAAGCCTGATAATGAGAATCAGGAGACTTCCTGTCAGCAAAAACCTGAAACTTCCAGCGACAATGTACCCAACAGCGATGCGCCAGCATTGCTCCGCCCCATATCTCGCCTGCGCCTGTCTCAGCGACTGATTGCGCACCTGGTCAATGACACTGAAGAGAAGGAAATCAGTGAAGCGCAGCACATCCAGATCGGGCAAATGGTACTGAACGAAAATGATCTCTATGTACAAAACCTGTTACAGGCCGTTTCGAATGTGCCAGCGGTGAAAGAGCTTTCTGCTCATGTCGAGTGGAAGCTGACAAGCGCTGTAAAAGAAGTCTTCGACCGTGAGCAGGTCTATACCGTTGCTTCATTTGAGCAATTTATTACCGAATGGATTGAAGAACCAGAAAAGCGAGCTCTTACCGTTCAGGAGTGGGTTAATCAAAAGAAAGCAGGAGTTGCGGGTGATGAACATGCCACTCCACCTGTAACGCCAGAGCTTATTACCGTTGCGACTCTGCCGCTACGCCAGCGCCTCTTAGCTCAGTTTATTTCTGAAGAATATGCTTACCATATTGATACTGAGCAGAAGAAAACCATTCAAGAACTCGAGCTGGATGTGGATAACAGCTATGTGCAGAACCTGCTGCTTGCCGCCGAGAATGTAGAACCATTCAGGAAGGCGCCAGAGATCGATATCTGGAAGATTGTCAGCGCGCTGAAAACCGTTTTTCCGGTTGATGGAAAACGAGTTGAACTGGTCACCGTCATTCAGTTCTTTAAGGCCTGGTTCAATACTGAGCACATTGACCGTGGGCTGCTGGTTAAAGAGTGGTGTAAGGGCAATCGTGTGTCGCAGATTCAGCGCGCTGACTCCGGAACCAACGCTGGTGGAGGCAATAAGACCGATCGCAACCCGGAACTTGTCCACACGCTGGATACTCTGGACATTGATATTGCGCTGGCCACACTTCCAATGGATTTCAACATCTACGATATTCCTGGTGGCGTTTTCCGTCGTGCAAAAGAGATCATTTCTAAAAACGAAAGCCCTTTCAAAGAGTGGTCCGCCGCCCTGCGCAAACGCGCTGGTATCCTGGATTATTCCCGCGCCGCTATTTTCGCGCTTATTCGTAGTGCAGAAGAAAACACTCACCATTTCCCGGAACTGCTGAGCCGTTACATCAACAAAAACCTGACTGAAACCGACCACCAGCACCCAACTGAAGAAACTCTGGCGGCAGCCGGTCACGTACCAGAAAAAAGCTGGGAAAACGAGATTAAAGAGAAGTCCACAGCTGAACAGAAGGCAATAACCGAGCAACCAGAAATCGCCAACATGGGCAACGGTGTTTTCTCCATTGATGGCCTGATGGGTAACCAGCCGGCGCCAGCGCTTTCTGTCGTAGACCAGGTACGCCAGCGCGCGGTCGAAGAAAAATTACATCAAGCCAATACCGAGGAAACCACCAGCGATGTGCAGATGGAAAAAACTGACAACAGCGAAATCAAAGCCAATCCTGATGTGCCTCAGGGCGAAGCAGCAGCTTTGCCAGTTGAAAGCACTGATGCAACTGGTGAGCCTCCAGCTTCCCTGAATAATGAACCCGTTCACCATATAGATACGGATCACCTGAACGCTTTTTATACTCACCTGATGGTTGATTTGGAAACTATGGGCAGCGGTCCTGATGCACCAATAGTCTCTATCGGCGCCGTATATTTTGATCCTTCAACTGGTAACACTGGTGCCGAATTTTACCAGGTTGTCAGTCTTGAATCATCGATGTCGTTTGGCATGAAACCGGATGCGTCAACAATTCAGTGGTGGTTGAAACAATCATCTGAAGCCCGCTCTGCAATTCTGGTTGATGAGGCCATGGGGCTGCGTGAAACCCTTGAACTACTGGCTGACTTCATTGCTGAAAATGCTGCTAACGGTAGTCACACTGTTCAGCTGTGGGGTAATGGATGCTCGTTTGATAACGTCATTCTCCGCCGCGCATATGCATTAGCAGAGACTCCCTTCGCTGTTCCGTTCTGGAATGACAGGGACGTAAGGACCATGGTTGAACTGGGTAAATCTGTCGGTATCAACCCGCGCTTCGACATCCCGTTTGAAGGCGACATGCACAATGCGCTTTCTGACGCCCGGCATCAGGTCAAATACGTATCTGCAATCTGGCAGCGCCTGACAAAAAACTGATTTTAGGTTTTCACTTACAGCCAGCTGCAGCATGTACTGTTGTGGCTGGCGGCATCGGAGTTATGTATGTCGCAACTCATTTTCAGCGAAGAGTGGATGGTTGAAGCGCGACTAACAGAAAAGACCGGCTTGTCGGAAAGACAAATTAAAAGTTATCGGTTGAATTTGTGGATCGAAGGCGTGCATTTCAAACATCTGACAGCTCTCGGGGAAACTGACAATTCTAAAGGTCTGCTTTGGTACAACTATCCAAAGATTAACCAATTAGTACAGGATGCATGATGGACTTTCCAACCGGCGTTGAGCTGCATAATGGAAAAATACGGATCACATTTACCTATCGCGGCAAACGTTGCCGCGAAGTCCTTCGCGGCTGGACGGTGAACAGCAGCAACATCAAAAAAGCTGGAAATCTTCGTGCGCTCATAACAAGTGAAATACAGCTCGGTAAGTTCGACTATGCGGAACGTTTCCCGGAATCCAAAGCGCTTAAGAAGTTCATCACAACCAAAAAAATTACCACGTTTAAAGAACTAAGTGATTTTTTTACAGACACCAAAGCCTTAGAGGTATCTGGTGCAACACTGCTATCGCTTACTTCGGTCGTAAATACGTTACTGCGTGTAGTCGGAGAAAATACCCGTCTGGTAGATATTGAGCATGCCGATATTTTGCATTACCGAAAGGAGTTATTGACCGGGACAATTATTAACCCGGCAATGCCGAATCTGACCAGGCAGGGCCGCGCGCCCTCAACAGTCAATAAACAGATGGCAGTTTTATCAGAAATGCTTAAGCTCGCAAACCGAAGCCAGTTTATATTGCATGCTCCTTATGAAGGAGTGTCGCGACTCAAGTTATCTAAAAATGATCCCGACCCACTTTTACTTCATGAGTACCAGGCTCTGATAGCCGCCCTTCCCCGTAGCCAGGCATTAATCATTATTGTTGCCGTACATACGGGGATGAGGCCGGGCGAGATATGCGCCCTGGCATGGGAAGACATTGATTTGGTAAAAGGTGAAATCCACGTATCCAGAAGTTTGACGAATAAGCGAGTATTTGTACCCCCTAAGACAGATGCCGGAATAAGGACGATAACGTTGCTTAAACCTGCTCTGGATGCACTGAAGGAACAATACGAAGTCACCGGCGCTAATCCGAAGCAAGAAATTCGATTTCACCATCGGGAGATCGGAAAAACTGAGCAGCAATCTCTTCGCTTCGTTTTTTCACCGACAGCATATTCGTCAAAAAAAGGCAGTTACTTCTCCAAGAACTCGATTGCCTATGGCTGGAAGCGAGGCACTAAACTTGCCAATATCCGCGAAAGGAATCCTTATCAGTCACGGCATACCTACGCATGCTGGACGTTGATGGCCGGAGCGAATCCGTCATTCATAGCGAGTCAGATGGGACATGAAGATGCGCGAATGGTGTACGAGGTTTACTCCAAGTGGATTGGCGACATGAACCAGGATCAGGTCAACATGCTGAACAATCAGATGCCAACGGCATTGCCCCCAGGACGCCCCCACGGGCAGGGGAGCATGAGAAAAGTTATTTAATTTCATAGCGCTGCTTTCAATCCACATAATCAGCGTTAAACTATTTATACCGTTATTTTAGGGAGAAACGATGATGCGCGTACTGGTTGTCGAGGATAATGCTTTATTACGCCACCACCTCAAGGTTCAGTTACAGGATTTAGGGCATCAGGTGGATGATGCAGAAGATGCGAAGGAAGCGGACTATTATCTGAATGAACATCTGCCGGATATCGCGATCGTTGATTTAGGACTCCCCGATGAAGACGGTTTGTCATTGATCCGCCGTTGGCGCAGCAATGAGGTTTCGTTGCCGATTCTGGTGTTAACCGCGCGTGAAGGCTGGCAAGACAAGGTGGAAGTACTCAGCGCCGGAGCCGACGATTACGTCACCAAACCGTTTCATATCGAAGAGGTGGCTGCGCGCATGCAGGCACTTATGCGTCGCAACAGCGGTCTGGCATCGCAGATTATCTCTCTTCCTCCTTTCCAGGTGGACCTCTCTCGACGCGAGTTATCCGTCAATGATGAAGTTATCAAGCTCACGGCGTTCGAATACACCATTATGGAAACACTTATCCGTAATAACGGCAAAGTGGTCAGTAAAGATTCGCTCATGTTACAGCTTTACCCGGATGCCGAGCTGCGTGAAAGCCACACCATTGATGTTCTGATGGGGCGTCTGCGTAAAAAAATACAGGCGCAATACCCGGATGATGTCATCACCACCGTGCGTGGCCAGGGATATCTTTTTGAACTGCGCTAATGAATAAATTATTGCGTCATTTTTTCCCGTTATCACTGCGGTTGCGCTTTTTACTGGCAACCGCAGGCGTGGTATTGGTGCTTTCGCTGGCCTACGGCATGGTTGCCCTGGTGGGCTACAGCGTCAGCTTTGATAAAACAACGTTCCGCCTGCTGCGGGGTGAAAGTAACCTGTTCTATACCCTGGCAAAATGGGAGAACGGTAAGATAAACGTCGAGCTGCCCGAGAATCTCGATATGCAAAGCCCAACAATGTCGCTGATCTATAACGAAAACGGTGAGTTGTTGTGGGCGCAGCGCAATGTTCCCTGGCTGACGCACAGTATCCAACCGGAATGGCTAAAAGCGAACGGTTTTCATGAGATTGAAGCCAATGTAGATGCCACCAGCACCTTACTGGGCGAAGATCACTCCGCTCAGCAGCAGCTAAAAGAAGTCAGAGAAGATGACGACGATGCCGAAATGACCCACTCGGTCGCCGTGAACGTCTACCCCGCCACTGCCAGAATGCCACAGTTGACCATAGTGGTTGTCGATACCATTCCTATTGAGCTAAAGCGCTCGTATATGGTCTGGAGTTGGTTTATTTATGTGCTGGTCGCCAATCTGTTGCTGGTCATTCCGCTGTTATGGGTAGCCGCCTGGTGGAGTCTGCGGCCTATCGAATCGCTGGCGCGTGAAGTCCGTGAGCTTGAGGAACATCATCGAGAGATGCTAAACCCCGCCACCACGCGCGAACTGACCAGCCTGGTCCGCAATCTTAATCGACTTTTAAAAAGCGAACGCGAGCGCTACGACAAATACCGTACGACGTTAACAGACCTCACCCATAGCCTGAAAACACCGCTGGCGGTATTACAGAGTACGCTCCGCTCGATGCGTAATGAAAAAATGAACGTAAGCGACGCGGAACCCATCATGCTGGAACAAATCAGCCGTATTTCCCAGCAGATTGGCTATTACCTGCATCGCGCCAGCATGCGTGGTAGCAGCGTGCTGCTTAGCCGCGAACTGCATCCGGTCGCGCCGTTGCTGGATAAACTCACCTCGGCGCTAAATAAGGTGTATCAGCGTAAAGGCGTCAACATAAATCTCGATATCTCACCCGAAATCAGTTTTGTGGGCGAACAGAACGATTTTGTCGAAGTGATGGGCAACGTGCTGGATAACGCATGTAAATATTGTCTGGAGTTTGTCGAGATTTCAGCGCATTTGTCCGAGGATCAGCTACACATTCTGGTTGAAGATGATGGTCCTGGTATTCCGCAAAGCAAACGGGAAGTGGTGTTTGACCGTGGACAGCGTGTCGATACGCTACGGCCAGGTCAAGGCGTTGGACTGGCGGTGGCGCGAGAAATCACCGAACAGTATGACGGGCAGATTATTGCAGGCGATAGCCTGCTGGGTGGCGCGCGCATGGAAGTTATTTTTGGCCGCCAGCAGCCGGGGCAGATAGACGAGTAATCGCCGCATGTAATAAATATGTACTGATTTCCCGCTTGCGGTTAAGTATCCGTTATAATCGGTTGCAGATACCAGCCTGCGGGATGCTCATTATGGAATACCAACTCACACTTAACTGGCCCGATTTTCTTGAACGCCACTGGCAGAAACGCCCGGTGGTCTTAAAACGCGGGTTTAACAACTTTATTGATCCACTCTCTCCTGACGAACTGGCTGGACTGGCAATGGAAAGCGAAGTCGACAGCCGACTCGTCAGCCACCAGGACGGTAAATGGCAGGTTAGCCACGGTCCGTTCGAAAGCTATGATCATCTCGGCGAGAACAACTGGTCGCTGCTGGTACAGGCGGTCAATCACTGGCATGAACCCACCGCCGCGCTGATGCGTCCGTTTCGCGAACTGCCGGACTGGCGGATTGACGATCTGATGATCTCCTTCTCCGTACCCGGTGGCGGCGTTGGCCCACATCTTGATCAGTACGATGTGTTTATCATTCAGGGAACCGGTCGACGTCGCTGGCGCGTGGGCGAAAAACTGCAGTTGAAGCAGCACTGCCCTCACCCGGACCTGCTGCAGGTCGCCCCGTTTGAAGCCATCATCGATGAAGAGCTGGAACCCGGCGATATCCTGTACATTCCACCAGGATTCCCGCACGAAGGCTATGCGCTGGAAAACGCCATGAACTATTCGGTCGGTTTCCGCGCGCCGAATACCCGCGAACTGATCAGCGGCTTCGCCGATTACGTTTTGCAACGTGAGCTGGGCAGCACGTATTACAGCGATCCTGACCTGCCGCCGCGCGATCATCCGGCTGACGTTCTGCCGCAGGAAATGGACAAGCTGCGTGAAATGATGCTCGGACTGATTAATCAGCCGGAACATTTCCAGCAGTGGTTTGGCGAGTTTATATCTCAGTCTCGTCATGAGCTGGATATTGCTCCACCGGAGCCGCCGTATCAGCCAGACGAAATTTACGATGCCCTGAAGCAAGGGGATGTGTTAGTGCGTCTGGGCGGATTGCGCGTATTGCGCATCGGCGATGACGTCTACGCCAACGGTGAGAAAATTGATTCACCGCATCGCCCTGCCCTGGAAGCGCTTGCCAGCCATATTGTTCTGACGGCCGAGAACTTTGAGGATGCGCTGGAAGATCCGTCTTTCCTTGCCATGCTTGCCGCACTGGTTAACAGCGGATACTGGTTCTTCGAAGGATAATACGAACGGTGCCTGATGCGACGCTAGCGCGTCCTATCAGGCCTTCTGGTGTGAAATACTGTAGGCCGGATAAGCAAAGCGCTATCCGGCATCTATCGATAAATTTACTGCTGCTTTGCGGTTAACTCCGCAATACGTACAATCACACGCACCGCTTTTTCCATTCCTTCCAGGGTTACAAACTCATGTTTACCATGATAGTTGTAGCCTCCGGTAAACAGATTCGGACACGGTAACCCCATAAACGACAGCTGCGCGCCGTCGGTGCCGCCACGAATAGGTTTCAGCACCGGCTCAATATCGCAATCGCGCATCGCCTTCTGAGCGATATCCAACACGTGCGGATGCTCAATTACTTTTTCGCGCATATTGTAGTAGCTGTCTTCAATCACCAGTTCGATATAGCAATCCGGGTGTAACCCTTTGCCGACCTTTTTGGCGATCTCCATGATCTTGCGTTTGCGCGCTTCAAACTGCTTGCGGTCAAAATCACGGATGATGTAGTGCATATCCGCCCGATCGACCGTCCCTTTCATGCTCGCCAGATGATAAAAGCCTTCGTAGCCTTCCGTCGTTTCCGGGCTTTCGTCTGCCGGAACCTCAGCATGAATACGAGCAGCCAGCGACAGCGCATTCACCATCACCCCTTTTGCGGTACCGGGATGCACATTGTTGCCGACAATTTTGATATTAACCGACGCGGCGTTGAAGTTTTCAAATTCCAGCTCTCCCACGCCACCGCCATCAACGGTATAGGCCCACTGCGCATCGAATGCCGCAACGTCAAAATGCTTCGCCCCTTTACCAACCTCTTCGTCCGGCGTAAAGGCCACGCGGATATCACCGTGCGGAATATCTTTTTGGATGAGCACCGCCAGCGCGGTCATGATTTCCGCCACGCCAGCTTTATCATCCGCGCCCAGCAGCGTTTTACCGTCTGTGGTGATCAGCGTCTGGCCCAGAAGTTGATGCAGCACCGGGAACATCACCGGCGACAGAACTTCATCACCAATGCCTAACGCAATATCGCCGCCGCGATAGTTTTCAACGATTTGCGGATTAACGTTTTTACCGCTGAAATCCGGTGAGGTATCCACATGGGAAATAAAGCCGATCGCGGGAATATTGCCAGCAACGTTAGCGGGCAACGTGGCCATCAGCGTCCCCTTTTCGCTCAGTGAAATGTTAACCAGCCCCATCTCCTCGAGCTGTTGTTTGAGCAGTTGTAATAATTTCCACTGTCCTTCGGTGCTGGGTACCTGCCGCACGCCCGATTTTGATTGGGTGTCCAGCGACACGTAGTGTAAAAAACGCTCAAGTAGTTTATCCATGCAGTCACCCTCACTTTTTGTGACAACATTAT
>OKAL01000045.1_pt1 | contig 65317 bp, 50 predicted proteins | sample 1612781 | NCBI WGS metagenome assembly OKAL01 (sample SAMN04436817, study PRJEB24849) | human gut metagenome | biome: human gut; feature: NICU; material: stool | host: Homo sapiens | place: USA: Saint Louis, MO | collected 2011-05-05 | reverse complement strand
AAATACTCGATTTTTATCTGTTCAGAACGCTGAATGAAGTGCGGGAAATCACGGAGAAATGGTTGTCAGAATATAACTGTGAACGCCCGCATGAATCACTGAACAATATGACACCGGAGGAATACCGACAGCACCATTATTTGGCCGGGATCTCAAAAAATGCATGGAACTAAAACGGGTCTATTTACACAGTGCATTCAAAAATGCCTGGTACCCAACTACAACTGTATACAGGGCCTGTTAATTGAAGGCCCTGCATAAACATTAGTTATTTTTTGTGTCTTTTAAACGATTTTTTGCGTCATCAATCGCTATTCTCCTTACCAATCGAGTAAAAAGCTCCATCCGTTCCTTCTCTCGAATACGAATAACAAGAAATTCAAATAAAACGAAAGTAAGGAAAATATATAATAATAGGTCCGCACCACGACCAACACCAATCCAATTTGCAACTGCTGTCAAATTTTCTGGAAACCATACGAAATAAAGACCAGTAAGGCAGACTAATGTCAGAACCAATGCAAAAAACCTAACTCGCCCCATTCTAAGCCAACAAAAAAACGAGAGGAATAAAAAACACAAAGTCAACAATATTTGAACAATCATTTGTGTAAACGCTCCAAAAGTAATTCAATTAATATATTGATAGAATTGGTGATTTTTTGCCCCTTAGCTATTGAATACTCAGTATAAGTAATTGTTACAGGCATTTCAGCCACTCTAAGTTTATGATTTGCGATCTCATCCAATATCTCGGAGGCATGAGCCATTCTATTTTGTTTGATTTCAATCTTTTTAGCTGCCGATAATGTTAAACAACGAAAGCCATTATGCGCATCAGTTACTTTTAATCCAGTCGTGAGCCTGGTGAATAAGACAGCGGCTTTCAAAACTAGCCGTTTTTTTGCTGGCATATTTTCGGTATGTCCCAAAAATCGGCTACCAATAACAATATCAATACCAGGCTCCGATGCTTTCTGAACTAGTGGAGCAATATCCTCTACATGATGTTGACCGTCTGCATCGAAGGTAACAATATATTCAGCGCCAATTTCTACACAAAATTGAATTCCTGTAGCTAGGGCTGCTCCTTGTCCTAAATTAACAGGATGTGTAATAACTAATGCCCCTGCAGAACTTGCCTCTTCACCTGTATTGTCCGAACTGCCATCATCGACAACGACAACATTAGGCCACTCTAACTTTAGATTCTCTATTACTTTTCTTATGACTACACATTCGTTATAGGCTGCTATAACGATCCAAGTATTTTTAATCATCACTAACCTCGAGTTGCAATTATCACACCAAAAACTATTATAGCGCCACCAACAAAAGTTGTAAGGCGTAGGGGCTCTTTAAAAATTACGTAATCAAGGATAGGTACAATAATAAATCCTAACGCAAACATTGGGTATGCTAATCCCAGAGATATCTTCCTTAGAATCATTACCCAAAGTAATGTTGAACCACCATAAACAGCTACGGCACAATAAAACCATGGATTAAATATTAGCCCAAATATATCCGCAGGTATAGCAATAATGGTTGAGGCTGTTTTTTTTAGCAACAGGTTACCGATAGCAAGACCAGTTACACATGACAGAAGTATGAGATACATTAACGCCGACATTCATCCCACCGATTTTAGTAAAGTTCGTTTCGATTGATTTTCTTGCCCTGTTGAAATCAAGAACAAATAAAATGTGACAAGGACAACAGGCCACATATAACGATAGTCCTGCGAACCTGACAGAATTAGCCATGAACCTGCATTCAGAATTGCAGGAGAAAATATCAAAATAGTTGCACCTCCAAATTTAAAAAAAATCAGCGTTGAAAAGAATAATCCAGCCAACAAATAACCCGCTGGCCGTATCCATTCTGCATAGTATGAAAGGATAGATTCTGTTATATTTCTGATACAATCAGAAATAAAGGGAAGTTTAGGTTTCATATGTAACCCCAACTCATTAGCCACAGGCATTGCGGTAATTTCCATAGGTGATATTGGAAAATATTCGTTAAGATTTTGTTTAATTCGCCAAACCATACCTGTTACACAAAGTTGGTGCTCAATAAATATCTGAGGATGATTAACGATACTTTTTAATGCTAATTTATTAATAGCTTTAGAATTACTCGATAAATATTCCCAAGAAATATTTTTATTCCAAAACAATGGGACTACAGAATCACATCTGTAGCCTTCTTTCCACGCTTTTTCAGGAAGTATTTTCTCCACTATGTCTCGCTCAGAAGAGCTCCATGATATATTTGCTTTTTCCATCGCGCCTATAATATGTAAACCATAAATGGCTTTGTATTGACCACCGATACCTGAAGAATGAAGCGCGCTTATGAGGATTGTTTTTGCCAAAATAAATACAAAAACCTGAAAGAGCAATAAAGAAAGAGTTACAATTTTCCCTGTTTTTTCCTTCACAAAAAATAACATTAAGAGAAAGAAAGGAATAATAATAATAATACCATTGTGTCGTGTCCCAAATACCAAAACACCAAAAAAAACAAATCCAAAACAAATGGATTTATTAAATTTAAAATCTTTCCTTATTAGATAAGAAGTTAAAATGGATATACCCAAAATACCTATTGAAAATGGTATGTCCTTCCATAGTGTAGATATTAAAAGAAATGTTGGCAGGTAAATCGGGAACAATACACTTGCAGCCAAAACAACATAACGGTTAACAAGCCAGTTTTTAGATTCACTAAGAGCCCAGCCCCACGTTATTGCCAACAGCAAGGACATAACCAGCACACACCATTGAGGCCCTGGTAGCACATGATTAATCCCAGAGTACATTAGTGTTGATATTACTGGGTGAGAGTCACTATATGTACCTTGAGTTATTTGCTCCCATTGTGCTAAGGAGTCTGGAGACATCTGAGCAGGCCAGAAAGTTAATACGGAAACTGTATATACCAATATTGAAGGAATTGAATAGAAGAAAACCTCCTTTATTTTAACATTAGGTTTCGAATTTATTTTATAAAGGTTATTTCCATTACGAAAGGTTAGAATTAAAAAGAAAAAAAAGAATGTAAAAGCACCTAAAAAATATAACAACCCTTTTGATAAGGTCTCTTTATAATCAACTTGCACACTAGGAAAATCATTTAGCCTCAAAACTAATTGTTTTCCTTCAGGCGAATATAAATCATACCGGTAGTCTACCCCATCTATTCGTACATTTACAATTCCAGAATAAGGAGTCATCGAAAAAATCAATTCAGAGAATTTATTAAACTTAAGATGTGAAACAATCTTTGCTGGTTGATCTTTATAAGAAAGAAGTTGTTTTTCACGAATATCCCACTTCGATACATCATTTTTGGAGTCGGTGAGGAATAAACTACTGGATTGCTTATCAATCCATACTTCACTTGCTGCCGCTCTCTCATTCTTCTCACCAGTTGCAGTTATAATAACTTCATTAGAAAATTTCAGAACAGGATAAACAGGCAGTAAAAATAAAAAAATAAAGGAAAACACTGTCGATACCATACAACATTTTTTCCATTGAATCTGAGTATTACTTTGTCGTATAGCTCGAATTATCTCGAAATTTAACATATCGAACCCACATGATTAAATTATAAATATCTATAATTCATAAATACAAATTAACGAATTTAATAAAAAAACAGAGCAGATCAACTGCTCTGTTTAAAAGAATATCAATTAGAACTGGAATCAGATAAAAATATATACTGTACTAAGCCTCTCAATCCAGCCATTCTGTATGGAACACGCCTTCTTTATCTGTACGTTTATAGGTGTGAGCCCCAAAATAATCGCGCTGCGCCTGAATTAGGTTCGCCGGTAGTACCGCTGCACGGTAGCTGTCATAGTAAGCAACAGCTGCGCTAAACGTCGGTACAGGGATACCATTCTGCACTGCGTAGGCTACAACATCACGCAGTGCCTGCTGGTATTCATCAGCAATATTCTTGAAGTATGGGTCCAGAAGCAGGTTCGCGATCTTATCATTATTAGCATAAGCGTCAGTGATTTTTTGCAAGAACTGTGCACGTATGATACAGCCAGCACGGAAAATCTTTGCGATCTCACCGTATTGCAGATCCCACTTATATTCATCAGAAGCAGCTCGCAATTGCGAGAATCCTTGTGCATAAGACACAATTTTCCCCAGATATAATGCACGACGTACTTTCTCAATAAATTCTACTTTGTCACTTGCAAGCTGAGCTTTAGGTCCAGTCAAGACCTTAGAAGCCGCTACGCGTTGGTCTTTCAGGGAAGAGATGTAGCGAGCGAATACGGACTCGGTGATCAGAGATAGCGGTTCGCCCAAGTCCAGAGAGCTCTGACTGGTCCATTTACCGGTGCCTTTGTTGGCAGCTTCATCGAGGATCACATCGACAAGATATTTACCCTCTTCATCTTTCTTGGTGAAAATGTCTTTGGTGATGTCAATCAGGTAGCTGCTCAGCTCGCCTTCGTTCCACTCGGTGAAAGTGGTAGCCAGCTCTTCGTTAGACAAGTTCAGACCACCTTTTAGCAAAGAATAAGCTTCTGCAATCAGTTGCATGTCGCCGTACTCAATACCATTGTGGACCATTTTCACGTAATGACCTGCACCATCAGCGCCGATATAGGTCACGCACGGTTCGCCATCTTCAGCAATGGCCGCGATTTTGGTCAATATTGGAGCAACTAACTCATACGCTTCTTTCTGACCGCCAGGCATAATAGACGGACCTTTCAGCGCCCCCTCTTCACCACCGGATACGCCGGTGCCGATGAAATTGAAACCTTCGGCAGACAGCTCCCGGTTACGGCGAATAGTATCCATGAAGAAAGTATTGCCGCCATCAATGATGATGTCCCCTTTTTCCAGGTACGGCTTCAGGGAATCAATGGCAGCATCCGTACCCGCACCCGCCTTCACCATTAACAGGATACGACGAGGAGTTTCAAGTGATTCCACAAACTCTTTTACCGTGTAGTAAGGAACCAGTTTCTTATCCGGATTCTCAGCAATCACTTCTTCGGTCTTTTCACGGGAGCGGTTGAATACTGAAACGGTATAACCACGGCTTTCAATGTTGAGCGCCAGGTTGCGCCCCATTACTGCCATACCGACGACGCCGATCTGTTGCTTAGACATTACATACTCCTGTCAGGTGTAGATACCACGAGCTTGTTAAGTTGCGATAATGATAAAAAAACTAGGACCAGGGATCAAATGATATCTTGATCACATTTTATTGCTTATCTCGCTGTGCTTTTTAGATTCTAGTACTTTGTCGAAAAAAGTCCGAAAGTTCTCAGACTTAACTTTCCAATCCCATTTTTTTATTTGTTGCAAATTTTCTGAAGATAGACATTTTACCACTGAATTACGCTTATGATAAAAATCTCTAAGTTTATCTATCAAAGTATCCTTGCTTCTAACTGGTAAAATCCATTCTTTTTGCATCTCACCAAAAGCATCTTTGACCACACCAACATCAGTACTTATCACGGGAACGCCACATGCCATAGACTCAAGGACAGGGTTTGGTGTGCCTTCAATTTTTGAAGGACAGACATATACATCAATTTGGCTATAATATTTTACCATTTCATCATGAGGAATAAATCCGAGTTGACGATCGGCAAGGACTAATTCAATATTTAATCCTTCTGATTGTAATTGCTCAACTGCAGGCTTTAATAAAGAATGGTAACCTTTGAAATCCTCTAACTCTCCCGCCCATTTAGAATTCCCAGCCCAACCTACGCGCAAGGCCCTCGATTCTATATTATCAAAACGTTCAAGATTAATTGGATAAAATAGTTTTAAATTAACCCCATCTTCCGCAAGAACTGATGGCTTAGGATACTCAACTATGGATGAGTAGATGTCATATAGTTTTGATGAACTAACCGTATAAGCAGTTATTAAATCGTTATAAAATGTCTTTCTTAATTTTATAGCTTGCTCATCCAGGAATAAATGATCATAAACGCTACTGGTTATTATTCTTCCATCCAAGAACTCTTTTTTAAAGCTGAGCTCATCAAATCCGATAGTCCGGTTATAGTTTATATAATATTCATCATATATAAGTCTAAGCGATTCACGCCAGAAGAAATGTGTTATATCATAATTTCTAGTCATCATAATAACCTGACTGATATTATCAACAATTTCAGTTGGTATTATTGTAAAGTCATATGAATCTGACAGATAATTGACTATTTGATTTGCAATATTTGAGAATGCCCAGTTTTCAGTATCAATAATCAATGCAATTTTCGGTTTTGACACAGATAAATCATAAGTCGCGCCTTTTTTATTGTCATCGAATTGGGACAAATTATCATTATGCTGAGTTGTCAGTTCAAAACTACGTTGCTTCTCTTCCAACCAATCATCAACTGGAGCTGACCAGAAAACCATTCCCCATTTGTTTTCAAGATAATCCGCGGATTCTTTTAAGATACTTCGCGTGAAGCGAATTTTCTCATAATCTTTATCTTTGTTAGAACTAGGCTTCGGGTGATCATGGATTAAAGAAATTGCACCACATGTACCAACTTTCATTCCTGACTGGTAAAGACGGATCGATAAATCAATGTCTTCAAACCCAATAAACATATTTTCGTCATACTTCCCTAAATTTTTCAGGGTCGCGATTTTAATAACACTCGCACCACCAAAAAGAAATGTAGAAAGGAAGCCTTCACCATCATATGTAATTGTTTTTTCCTGAATACATGCACTTCCTGCACCAACATGCACCGAATCATCATCAATATCGAGGAAAACATTCCCTCCATTTGCGAATAATGTTTCTCCGTCAGAATCAAGCAATGGCATATTGATAAAATGACAACCAAGTCTTGAAATATCTTTTTGCAATCTCGGAAGTGGATTATTTATGAAATAAATATCATTATCGAGAAACATTGCCCATTCTGTTTTTATATGCTCTAAAGTTTTGTTTCTTCCACCACTTACGCCAAAATTATTACCAAGCTCGACAACTCTAATATTTAACGGGATCCTATCACTTAAATTTTGTAAAATTGAAAGTTCTTCTACTGTGCTGCCATTATCAACAATCAGAATATCACCTTTAAAATAAGGTATATGCTGATATATAGAATTAACAAGTTTTTCAGTAAGAAAAACTCTGCTCATCGATAAACATGTTATTGTTAGGTTAGAACCATCACTACCAATGTTCGGACCTAAGGAACTCCCACCATTAGTATCAAGTAAAGCATGAAGATCTGAATACACATACTCAGTTGACTTTAACCCAGGCAATAATTTTAAACGTGCAGACATATTTTATTTCCTGATAAAACGCACAATTTTTAGTATAATTTTTTTCAAAAAACCCGGAAGAAGAGCAGAGAGCCTTAAATATCGATAATATGGGATTTCCATTTGCGAAATTCTTTCCATCAATAATGAATTTTTAGTTGCTAGATCCCCATGCAACGAAATTAAATCGGCGTTTTCTAATTCTAAATTATTTTTTGCATTTGTTACGTCATGATACATCGCGATTTGTTTGGCGAGTTGTTGTTGCAATTCGGAAATATTCTTACGCAGTGTAACATTTTCAATTTTTAATGCAGATAATAAAAGATTTGATTTTCTCAAATTCATTGTTAATTGTTTCATATCTTTTTTTAATATTGATATGGCTTTTTTATTTTCCGCCTGATCTTCACGAAGTACAGAACTTACATTTGACTCAAATTCTTCTGTCATGCGCGAATAAGCATCCATACTTATTGGAAAAGTACTGTTGCTAAAGTTTGTTTCAGGCGCATTCCATAAGCCCACAAAGAAACTACAATTATTTTCATTAACAGCGTCAATCTCTGTGTTTAAAACATTAATTGAATTTTCTGACTCGCTTATTTCCATCCATGAAGAACCTATCTTTTCAAGACCTCGATTGTTAGCAGAGACTGTGCCGAATCCAAAAACAGAACCACCATATGCCCATTGGACATTATTACCCAAAACCCCTGTACTAAGCTCTTTGAATTCTTGAAAAGTATACTTTCGTACATGATAAGGATTAGATTGTTCATTATTTGGATAGTACCAATAATCGTTAGGGCAAGTTATATAGAAAATCGCATTTTCTTTAGCAGTTTTTTTGATAGAACTAAGAAAGACGTCAGGGGTATTGATGTGTTCTATTGTCTCAATTGAAACAACTATATCAAAAAAGTCTTCGCCATAACGCTCTGAGATGGTATTTGCATCACTTACAATATATTCTACATCATATTTCCCAAAAAGTTTCTTTGCACGCTCGATTGACTCTTCAGAGATGTCCACCCCCACAACTCGTTTAGCTCCTGCTTTCATTAATAGTGCTGAGCCATATCCCTCACCACAGGCAATGTCCAGAACTACTTTATCTTTAACAAGATGTAAGATATTAGCATATCTGGCACAATGAATAGCCGATTCTTGTAAAGAGTGAGCAGGTTTTTCACTCAAATTTAATCTTTCCATAATCTTCCTACTAAATTGTGTTTTTTATAAAGTTGTATTTATATGATTTAACAGACATTAGATTTTGTATTTTCAAAATCTACACGTAGTATCTTCATTAGCTTCGAATTAACTATACTTGAGTCAAATTGTTGTAAAGCTATTTGGTGACTTGCATTCCCCATTTGGGTAATTAGCTCAGGTTGATGTAAGAAGCAGAGCATTTTTTCGGCTAAGGCATGAGAAGAACGTGGCTTAATCAAAAATCCATTAACGCCATCAACCACTGTATCTCGGCAACCTGGCACATCGCTGGTTATGACAGCGCGGCCCATGGCCATAGCCTCCTGTGTACTTCTCGGAAACCCTTCACGCCAGGAAGGCAATACGAATACACTCGCTTTAGCAAGCCACTCCTGTACGTTATCAACATGACCAGGTAACTCAATGATGTTATTACATTTCAAATCATTAAGTCGTTCTATAGTTAAGCTTCCCGGGTTATGAAGATCCAGATGGCCCAGCATACAAAAATGAGTTTCAGGAAACTTCTTTTTGACTATTTTTGCAGCCTCAATAAATTCATAAACTCCCTTTTCTTGCAAAAATCTGGCGACAAAAATGAAAGACACTGGCTCGACAGGAGGTGGGCAGTAGGGATAATCAGACATATTTAATCCAATCCCCCCTAATATATGTACCTTTTTTACTTGAATTTTTTCATTAACTAAAAGATCTCGCTTATCATCCGCATTAAGCAAGATTAGACTTTCAATGTGTCTGAAACTCACTTTGTAAAGCGAAACCAATATTTTTTTTAGTAATTTAGTTCGTAATGAAACCTGTCCTCCAGAATTGGTAAAGAAAAAACCAAGACCTTCAAGCATCGCATATCGTTTTTGTATTCTTGCGAACTTTGCTGCTAAAGTACCAAAAATGGCTGGCTTTGAAAAATAAGAAAATGCCAAGTCTAACTGAAGTGATTTTAAAATTTTATACAATTTATAGGTGTTGATAACATCAGAAAATGGATTTAGCCCTGTACGACTGAAACAATAATGTACTGGTATAGCGCCAAATGATTTAACTTTTTCTTTTGTCACATCATCATAGTCAATTGCAAATGCATATACAACATGGCCATTTTTATGTAATAAATTAATCAGTTCTTTTCTGAATTGGATTAGACTTTCTGCTGTAGTACCGATTAATGCTATTTTCATAGGTGAGTTCTAAATTCTGTTTTTCTGTATGCACAGGTATATATCTTCCCATTGAGATACGATTTTTTTAGCAGAAAATTTCTCAATGACTCTTTCCCGAGCACGATAGCCGCTTCCTTTACGTTGTTCGATATCTAATGATTCAATCTGTTGCATCGCTGCAGTTAAGTGATGTACATCATTAACCGATATTGTTATGCCAAAATCCTGTCCATTTCCAATAATTTCTGCTGGCCCACCACAATCTGTTGCGACCACTGGTAATCCACATGCCATAGCTTCGGCAACGACAAGAGCAAAACCTTCATAGTCAGAGGCCAGCACAAAGGCATCGGAATCATGGTAATAATCAACAACATTATCCTTTTTTCCCAAGAGAGTAACTCGCTCGCTGAGAGAATTTTGATCGATAAATGTTTGCAATGTAAGCCGTTCTTCGCCCTCTCCAACTATGATGAGTTCACTATGTGGCAACTGCATCATAGCTTGCAAAATCAACAGTTGGTTTTTTATTTTTACAAGCCGCCCAACTGTTATCCAGCGAAATCGTTTCCTGCCCTGTCTATCGATGATACAAAAATGATCAATATTGATACAATTATAAACAGTAAGTGTTTTCTCAGGTGGAAATACTTTGTCGTTAATAAATCGCTGCCGTGCAGCATCGCTAACAACTGTATTCAAGTCACTTAATTTATTAGTCAAACGATAGAGCCAGTCTCTGGCACTGCCACCTTCACGAACGCTGTGTGCAGTACAAATAATAGATGAACGCCTTCCCAAGAGTGCTCTTACGAAACGTACCAAGATATTGGCATGAAACATATGCGAATGCACAATATCTGGAGAGTTTTGTCTGATCAACATTGCTAATTTAAATGCAGCCATAGGTAAAGCTAATTTTGATTTCATACCCAATGAAACAACTGGTATGTCATTACTGATTAGCTTATCAATCAAATCAACTGGTGGTGTAAGCGAAATTAATCGAACAGAATGCCCACATTTTTGAAGCTCAAGAAGCAATTCGACAACCTGCATCTCAGCGCCTCCGACATCCATGCCTGTAATGACATAATCAATCTTCACTCATACCACCTATGTTTTTAAACTACGCTTTCCATATATTTATTTAATACTTCTTCCGGATCTCCAATCATCTTTGGTTTACCACCCTCTAACCACAGAACTTTATTACAAGTTTTCAGAATGACATTGTTGTCATGGGAAGATAGCACAACAACCTTTGCTCTCTCCTGCAATTCCTGGAATCTTTTCTTTGCTTTATTTAAGAAAGAAGCATCACCAGTCCCAATAATTTCGTCGAGTAAAAGTACATCTGGATCAACTGAAGTTGATACTGCAAATGCTAATCTCACGCGCATCCCGGTAGAGTAGACACGAATTGGTAGATTCAGGTAATCACCTAGTTCTGTGAAGCAAGCGATCTCTTCTATTTTGGATTCGATTTCTGCATTCGTCATACCAAGTAACAAACCGCGTAGTTTTATATTTTGGTATCCTGTGGAATCATCATCCATTCCTAGAGCGATATCCAACAGTGGAACTATCTTACCCTTTCTTTTAATTGTGCCGGAGGTTGGTTCATAGATACCAGCCAACAGCTTCAGTAGCGTAGATTTTCCCGCGCCATTGTTTCCAATAAGTCCGAGTTTATCACCTTCTTTCAGACTAAACGTTAAACCGTCTAATGATTTAACCGTAACCGTGCTGCTTTCTTTTTTTGAAGAAATAACACCGCGGGTTAAGTTAGCCACCTGCGATTTAAACGATCTACTTTTAGCGTCGTAAATGGGAAATTCGACACCCACATCTTTTAAGTCAATCAAATGAGACATAATAATTTACACCCAATATGCAATGCGATTTCTACATTTTGCAAATGTAATTAGTGAGATAACTGTTCCTACGCATGCAAGGATAATAGAATTATAATAGCAGTATAACTCGGGCATTTTCCCTACTAAAGGCGAGCGAATAATCTCGATAAACCAAGCAAATGGGTTTAACTTCAGCAGCAAGCTATATTTAGCCAACATTGTTCCAGAAAATAATATCGGCGTTATATAAAAGACAACCTGCATAAAACTCATGACCATTTGCGGAAAATCTCTAAAACGTACAGAAATTACTGCAAATAAAGTTGCAATCCAGATCAGATTAACAACTACGATCATAAATCCAAGTATAAAAAGCGGGAAATTCTTCAACGAAAAGACGTTGAATATAATCAACACACCAATCACTATTACTATATTATGGCAAAGCATCATAAAATTTCGCCATAACATTTGCATAATGTATATGAATTTTTTAGTTGGTAACTGACTTATAAAAGAGCTGGACGATATGAAAGTTACACACCCTTCATTTATAACGCCACTAATAAAGTTCCAGAACACCAAACCAACTGCTAGCATCGGGAGATACTCTTTAACTTCTAATTTAAATAGTTCTCCATAAATTACCCCTAAAGCAATAATAAGGACCGCCATACTTAATGTAATCCAAAACGGTCCAACAATGGATCTTTTATATCTCTGCCTTAATTCCAACCAACCTAATGTAGTCCAAAGATGCCAGGATTTTATTGACGAATATATATCTGTTAATGATTCTTTCATTGCTTCAGCTCTTTATACATCTTCTCTTTAATTAGTTCTAATCTGGAATTGTATTCCAAAACAAATGCGTTAAGTAAAACCTTAACTTCCGCGTAATTATCACGAACTAATTGTAACCGATTCCTGATTGCAGTTGGATTATCAACCTCTTTTTCAACCAAATACAATTCTAACTCAGGAAAACCTTTATATATGTTTCCGGCTGGACCTACAACGCATGGCGTTCCAACGCTTGCTGATTCCAGCGCGATCATTGGTGAACATTCCGTATTCGTTACATAGCACACAACATGTAAACGAGATAGCAGCTCGATAAACCGCTTATTATTTAAATTCTCTGATAATGCCGTAAGTTTGATGTTTGAGGTAATCCACTTCATATTATTTTCAAGATGCAAGTTGGTAACCAACTCACACCCTTTTAATGAACCAATCGCTAGTAACTGAGGAAATGGATTTTTATACCAACTGAACATTGCGGCAAACAAACCGACGCGGAAATTGCCCGAATCAGGTACAGCTAACTTTTTAGAAAACGAAGTGCCTGATACAGCATAGTTCGATACTGAGAATGCACGAATACCGTATGCATTAAGTATTTCATCTAGCTCAGGCTTAAACGAGATGACCCCATCAACAATCCGTTCCCGATAAAGTTCATACCATCCATCAAAAGTTGAATATTGCGAGGAGTCAACCCACTGAGCAGGTGAGCCATGCCATGCAAAAAATATTTTTATTTTTGGATTTAATTCCTTAATCTTTTTAGCAAGTTCCATTTGTAATTGTGTTCCACCGCTCATGATCACACTTTTTAGTGTCTTCGAAGCAGCAAGTTTTTCAGCCAACCTGTTTAGATAGACATGGTTAGAAACTTGTGGGAACTCATATGAATAGTACGGATATTGGATACTATCATCTTTAAAGAAACTGGCTGTTGATGTGGCAACACCAGACCAATAGGCCGAGTAAAATGCTAAGACTTCTTTATCCGCTATTGCATTGCTATAGAACTCATCCAACAAATCATAATCAACTTGATTGGTAGTTGTACCAGCAACCTTATAATATATTTTTCGTAGCAGACTGTATTGCTTCAGCGTATTCATCAAATTCAAACGGAGAGCAAGCCTGCTTAGATTATAAATAGTTTTTGAAATTAAACGTTCTTTCAACGATGGCGCTTTCTGCTCGCGAAGGAATATATTCTTAAATTCATTTTGCGATTTTGAACACATGTCTTTGAAGAACAATGCCCATTTATCAGCTATAAGGCCATCATCTACAAATTGCTGACGATATGCTAAATAATTCATTCTTTGTAATTCTTTAAGACCACGTTGATCATCAAGAAGATTTCTCAAAGAATCATAAAATGCCTCGGCATCCCGAGACACAATATACTGCCGCTGCTTTTCAGGTAACACTTCATTTGCTATGCCGACGTCTGTTGACACAATAGCGCAACTGTTTGCCATTGCTTCAAGAAGTGGCAATGGCGTACCTTCACATTCAGAACTGATGAGTAGAATATCTGCATCAGACAGTGTTTTAAGAATTACTTCACGTTCGGTCTTGCCCTTAGAACTATCAAACTCAATAAAATCAAACGTATATCCAGATTTTTTTAATTTATCCAGAGCCGGCAAAACTATTTTATTCAGGCCTTTATAATCTTTATAACCAAGATATTCGCCCCATTTGCTATTTCCAATCCATACGAGTTTTTTTCTATCGCTATTATCATGACTATTTCCTTCGCTCATAGGAATTTCTGGATTATCATAGATAACACTATGAGGAGGTGGAAAATCAGACAGTTCAGAATATAGCTCTTTCAACTTTGCGGATGTAACAAAATACCCATCCACAAAATTCATAAGAGGAATTCGTCTCTCATAGTTCGCGATATCATCATAAGTGAATAGGTGATCAGGAATATGTGTGGTGACAATATTGCTGATCAAAATTTCTTTATACTGGGGATTCCGCTGAGTGAAGTTCATCACTTCCATGAGATAGTCACGCCAGAAAAAGTGTAAGATACTCTTTTCTTTTACGTTTTTATCCAAGTGTAAAACAAGGTCCGCCACCGTTTTAAAATCATCGGTGCAAACTATTTTTACATTAAAGTCACTCAACTCTTTTGCTATATTTTGGGCTATTTTTCCGAATGCCCAATCCAACTTATCGACTATGAAAAATAAATTCATTGATACGCCATTATGATATTAAATAGATAAGTACTAGCTTCCATAGCCATTAGGGTTTTGCTTTTGCCAATTCCAGGTATGAGCCATCATATCTTCAATATTGTACTTGGCTTTCCAGCCTAAAACCCTTTCTGCTTTAGAGACATCAGCCCAAGAAGATCCTATATCGCCCTCTCGCCTGGCGACAATTTCATAGTTAACTTTCTTGTCACTTGCCTTTTCAAAGGCATCAATTACTTGTAAAACTGATACACCATTGCCGGTGCCAAGATTAAAAACGTCATATCCTTGTAATTTATCAATATGCCTTAAAGCACTAACATGGCCTGAGGCAAGATCTACTACATGGATAAAGTCGCGTACCCCTGTTCCATCAATGGTTTCATAATCGCCACCATAAACGGACAATTTTTCTAATTTTCCAATAGCAACCTGAGAAATATAAGGGACAAGATTATTTGGAATGCCGTTCGGGTCCTCCCCAATAAGACCACTAGGATGTGCGCCTGTAGGGTTAAAATAACGAAGAGCAATAATCTTCAATTTATCATCAGATTTCGCGTAGTCTGATAAAACCTGCTCCAGCATGACTTTAGTAGTACCATAGGGGCAGGAAGCATTTCCAATAGGATATTCCTCCAGGTTGGGAACCGGAGAATGGTTACCATAAACAGTTGCGGACGAACTAAAAATGAACTTATAAACACTTGCTTGCTTCATAACTTCAAGCAGGGTGAGGGTCCCACTGACATTATTAATATAATATTCCAGCGGTTTTTTTACCGATTCACCCACAGATTTTAATCCTGCAAAATGAATCACTGCATCGATATCGTAGTTTTTAAAAACTTCTTCAAGTTTTTGTTTATCGTTGATATCAGCTTCAATGAATGGAATTTTTTTCGAAACCAAAGAACCAACACGATGAAGTGACTCTTGAGATGAATTACTCAGGTTATCAAGCACAACCACATCATATCCGCCCTCAATTAACTGTAAAACGGTATGTGAACCAATATAACCAGCGCCACCTGTCACAAGTATAGTCATGTAGTCTCCGAAATTGTATTAATCTTTTATGCTAATTACGTGTTAAATTATTTGATTTTATATTTTTCTAAATTAGCCTTTAACATAAAATTAGCTTATTTTGCCACAGAAATGTTAATTTAATCAGGCACGCTACCGCCCCTGGCTCAACAGCTACCAGTGTACTGTACACTCCAATTTTTGAGGGGGCTTAGCCTATCAATTATTGATTACATTTTGACACATTTAGCCCCAAAACATCCCAAATATTGTCGTATTAATCTAACTAAGAAACAAGAAGAAATCGATTTTTGCTACAAGAAAAGGTAGAGCATTGATCTTTTTACTACTTGATTTTTATCATAAAAAAGGCAGTGAAGACATGCCTGTATACTGATAGCATCATGAGTCTTCCCCTGCCATTTATCATGAAGTATTACTAATATAATTAATCTTTCGTCTTGCCTATTCTCCGAGCAACTTCTCAATGCTCTTACGGAACTTCGGCCCTTCTTTCAGGTTACGCAGGCCGTACTTAACAAACGCCTGCATATACCCCATTTTCTTCCCGCAGTCGTAGCTGTCGCCCGTCATCAGCATCGCATCTACCGACTGTTTTTTAGCCAGCTCAGCAATAGCATCCGTCAATTGAATACGCCCCCAGGCACCAGGCTGGGTATGCTCCAGTTCTGCCCAGATATCAGCAGAAAGCACGTAGCGCCCTACTGCCATCAGATCGGAATCCAGAGTCTGCGGCTGGTCTGGTTTTTCAATGAATTCAACGATACGGCTGACTTTACCTTCGTTATCTAAAGGCTCTTTGGTCTGAATAACAGAGTACTCAGACAGATCGCCTTCCATACGCTTAGCCAGCACCTGACTACGCCCGGTTTCATTAAAACGAGCAACCATGGCAGCCAGGTTGTAGCGCAGCGGATCTGCGCTCGCTGTATCAAGAACCACATCAGGTAATACGACTACGAAAGGGTTATCCCCAACAATTGGACGAGCACAAAGAATTGAATGACCCAGGCCCAGTAACTGAGCCTGACGAACGTTCATAATAGTCACGCCTGGAGGACAGATAGACTGCACCTCGGCTAATAGCTGGCGTTTAACACGCTGCTCAAGCAACGATTCGAGTTCGTAAGAGGTGTCGAAGTGGTTCTCAACCGCGTTCTTAGACGCATGAGTCACCAGCACGATTTCTTTGATACCTGCAGCTACAATTTCGTCGACAATGTATTGAATCATCGGCTTGTCTACGATCGGTAGCATCTCTTTAGGGATTGCCTTCGTGGCAGGCAACATGTGCATCCCCAGACCTGCTACCGGAATAACTGCTTTCAAATTAATCATTAAGTCATTCACCTATTCAATTGTTGCTGAATTATAGCTTTTTAGCTTGTTTTAGCCAGTATGAATTACATTACTCCGATGCAGCGTATGTTACGCCGCTTAACTTCGCAATGCAGTAATCTTAATCCCAGGGAGTGTCACTTTAGCCAGGAATGGTCGCAAAGTTACCGCTCCCGTCCCGGGAGTCGAAAATTCACCGCTTCGACATTCACCACCTGATGGTTTACCCGGTCGATGTCAACTGAGCTTTGCCCGCTTTCGTTTACCGCATGGACATTCGCCAGCGAGAGTAATGTGTCCTGTTTTGCCATAAACTTGCCGCGCAAATCCTGACGGAGATCGAAGTGCATCTTAAGCGCGGGTCCCGTCGCGGATTGCTGCATAACCCTGATGTTACGTAAAAAAAGGTGCTGTGGTTGGTTATGCAACTCAAGCGTGGCACGTTTCATCTCCACATTGGTAATCGCCACAAATGATGTCGCATTACCAGAGGAGATCTGAATACCGCGCAATTTGTATTCACGTTTCGTATTATCCAGATGGATATTATTTAACTTAAAGTTTTGTGGAATGGATAAATAACGCCCTTTGATTACGCCGTAACCAATGAGCATACCTGCGCTATTCTCCATATTGATATTATCAATTACGAAATTATCACATCCGTAAATAGCGACCGTCGCATTATCAATGCCCGCTTTCTTACTATAATCCGGGGTGATATTTCGCGCGGTAATATTACGAATAATAAAGTGTTTGCCGTTCTCCACATGGACTAACTGTCGGCAGTCGCTACCGATGATGTTCGCTACCACAAAGTTTTTTACCGCCAGTTCATCGGGATAGGTATTGTCATAGGTACTCCCCGCCAGACCGATGCCGATGCCCCAGTTCACGTTGCCGTTGGTACAGTTGATACGTTCAATGACATGGTCAGAAATGAGGATATTGCTGTCGTTTATCGCCACATTCCACTCGATAGCATCACCCTGTAAATCGCTAAAACGGCTGTTCGTGATCTTTACGCCGTCCATTCGATTATGAAAACCCTGACGCAAAATGCCATAGTTAGCACGCGTGACGGTAATATCATCGATAGTCAGATTACGCATCAGCCTCGAGGTTTTACCGCCGATATAGATTTGCGTCACCGGACCGAAACCGCTCATGGCAATCCCTTTTATCACACAGTCCGACCCCCGCACATCGAGGGTAACGTTCCTCAGGCTCCCGCCCTGCTCGCCCATCACCTTGCATCCATCCTGCAGAACAAAGCGCCCACGGCCATTGCCGCTAATTCGCCCTTGCAGGAATAGCGTTTTGCCTGGCGGAATAACGATAGCGGTATTGATATCCTTACATTCCAGGCCTGTTGGTACGACGACCGTTTGTCCTTCTTTGAACGCCAGCCTGAAAGAGGCCACCCAATCCTGTGGGTTGTAATCCTGAATGTTGACGCTGCCCGGTGATTCTAGCGCCCGAACAACGGTAGAATGCAGCACGACAAGCGCAGAGCCTGCCGTCAGAAAAGTACGGCGTGAGAGTTTTTTCTCTGACATACAACCTCGATTTACATCGTTTGCAGCAGACTGGCTAACTGTTTATTGATCGCTAACTGATTAAATTCAGTTGCAATTTTTTCTCGCGCGCACTGCACAATCGGCTGCACCTGCTCACTGTCGAGCAGGCTAAATGCCGCTAATCGCTCGGCCAGCGCCTGCGCATCGTTTTCCGGTGCCAGCCAGCCAGACTTGCCCGACTCGACCAGTTCAGGGATCCCACTATGGACGGTGGAAATCACCGGGATGCCCACTGCCATCGCCTCCATCAGCGCCACCGGGATCCCCTCCATATCGCCATCCCTTCCGGTGATCGACGGCAGCAAAAAGACATCCGCCTGCTCAAGCATTTCCTTCACCTGATGGCTGGGTTTAAAGCCGGGCATCTCAATCACATCATCAAGTTGATATTGCTCAATTAGCGTACGCAGACGACGCTCCCAGGGGCCAATGCCAAGGATGCGATAACGGAATGAGACGCCCTGCTCTTTCAACTGACGACAGGCTTCGATGGCGACGTGCAGTCCTTTTTTCTCAGTTAACCGGGCGACAGAGATAATCTCCAGCGGTGCGGCTGGCGATTTCAACTGGCGGGGCGTAAAGCGCGTCATATCGATTCCCATGCGCGAGACCGCGATTTTCTGCGGCGGGCACCCCATATTTTTTAAACGTCCGGCCCAGAGGTTGCTGATGGGTAACATCAAATCCCCACGTTCAAACAGTTGCTGATATTCAGGGGTGTAGTGGGCAAGCACATCCCGATGCGAAACATCAATGCCGTGAAATACCGTGGCGATTTTGCCGCGGATCATCCCAAGCTCACGCAGCTTGGCGGCCGTTACGCCTGCGGGTCCAAAATGAGCGATAAAGACATCCGCTTCAAACGCCCGCGGGTTCGCGCCACAAATGGCCGCCAAAATCAGATTGCGCGCCTCATCGCCATAGCGTGAAACATTCAGCGCTTTCCAGGTGGCTGCGCGGGTAATACCGCGCAGGGCCGCTACTGCCCTATACTTAAGCTTCGCCAGTTTGCTGTTCGGCTCATTCAGTAACCAGCGCGTTTTTTCACCCAGACGGTAGGTATTAAATGAAGCATGGGTATTTTCAAGATCGCCCTTGTGCAACGCGACAATTTCCACGTCGTAGCCCATGTCGATAAATGCGGTAATCTGATTGAGTACAAAGGTCTCGGAGGAGAGCGGAAATTTAAGCAGGAAAAAGCCAACCTTCATTTTTCCCCCTCAATACGCGTTAAAACCGATTGCACCATGTTCACCCCACGTTCACGCTCACGCCTAACCGCGTCGCCGAGACGTATGTTCAGCTCAGGTAGCTGTCCGAGAGCATCGGCGACCTTCCCTTCCAGGCTGCCATCGAGCAGATGGCGAATATCGACGGCCATCTCTGCTAACCCCAGTTGTTGCATGATCCCTGCCGATTTATGCTCATAATTAATGGCGATGGCTGGCGTCATAAAATTCATCGAGATGATGGCCGAGTGTAAACGAGTCCCCACCGTCAGATCGCATGCAGCCAAAATTTTCCCCATCTCCAGGTCGTTGAGTTCATCCATCACCACGTGATAACGGCCCGGGTCGTTAATATACTGGCGCAGGTTCAACGCCACCATGCGGTCATCTTTGTTGTAACTATCAATACCGGTACAGGTTGACAGCGCTATCACCTGGTAACCTTCATCAAGGATGCGGTTCACTACCCCGGCAAAGGCTTGCTCATAGGCCTGCTGCGTTGTCCCCAGACGCTTATCAAAAGGAGCCAGCTCACGCAGAGTAATGGCAACGGTCTTCTGTTTTGCCGCCATGTGTAACCAGTGCTGTACGGCATAACCAGGCTCATAATCCTCATCATGATTATTTACCAGCCAGGCGGTATCTACCCCGGTTTCGACTTTATCCGTGTTTATTGCACTGCGCTTCATCAGATCCAGACTGACGGATTCACGCAAAATCAACGCATTACAGTGTCCAAAAACGTAGTTCGCCAGTTGATTAAACTGTTCATCCTGGAATGGCCCCACGCTGTGGCCAATCATGTACAGCGGTTTTTTCGCCATAAACGTACACAGGGCATGTTCAAACTGCGGTACGCCATACAGATCGACAAAAAACGATCCGCCGACCTGGATAATGGCGTCGTAGCGCGACAGCAGACGAACAAAATCGGTAAACCCCTGGGCGATCGCGATATTGCGCAGATTACCGGAATCGGTGACACGCGAGAGCAGCACCTGATGCTGATAGCGACGACGCAGCACTTTCTTCACGCGTCCCATAACGCCCGCAGCATTATTGTGTTGCTTCATCTGCGAATACAGCGGATCGCCCATCACCGGGCGGTTCAGCAACCACGAAGAACTCACCGGATAACGGCTCATAACATCCACTTCAGTCTCAGGACGCAACGCGTTAATGGCATCCAGCAAACCGCGCAGTATCGCGCTATCCCCACGGTTCCCACAGGTATGGTTGCCTAAAATTAATAGTTTCATTATGACCTCTTAAAGCGTTGTTCTTATCCTGCACGAAGCAAGGTTTTCATTTTTTCACTGCGGCAGAGCTGGCGTTTTATTTCCACCACTAACGGATGGCGCGACACCACAATCATCGCCGCAAACGCCAGCGCTCCTGCCGCTACCTGGATCCCCAGTAACGCACCTGGCGACAGTTGGCTGCGCAGCATTACGTCCAGCGCATAGCTCACCACAAGGGTAGGTAAAGAGAGATATAACGGCAGCCACAGACTGAGCATGTACTGGCGGTAGCTGGAGCCAAGAACAGGTTTGATCATCACGAAGTAACTGAGGATCGTGTTAATCACCTGGACCAGCAAAAAGCCCAGCGTCACGCCAATCGCCCCGGCCTGATGACCACCGATGAAAATGGCGGGAATAAACAGAAAGGTTTTGAACACATTGAATTTGAAGCTGATGTCGACCCGTGCTTTCGCCATCAGCAGTGAACCGATCGGATTCCCCACAGAGCGCAGCAGTCCAACAATGCACAGCAGTTGCAAAACGGGAATAATACCGTTCCACTTCTCGCCAAATACCAGCGGCACCACATTGTTCGACACCACCATCAATCCCAGTAGTACCGGGAAGTTAATGATCCCGACCACCGACAGCAGCTTGTAAAAATTCACCCGTAGCTTTTCACTGTCGTCCTGAATTTTGGCAAACGCCGGAAACAGGACACGGGTAATAATCGGGTTCAGTTTGATCGGAGGGACAACCGCCACGTTCCAGGCGAGATTGAATCCGCCCGCCACACCTGCGCCCAACGTTCTGGCTAAAACCAACGTGGAAAGGTTGGTATTGAGGTAATTGATAATGCTGTCTGCCGTCAGCCACGCACCAAAACGCAGGTTCGACGAAACGGATGCCAGCGAAAAATGCAGCCCCGGACGGTAAATCCGGCGACCAAAATAGCCGAACAGCAGCGTTCGTAGCGTACTGTTCACCAGATACCCGAGAATGGCCGTCAGCGCGAGGGGCCAGAAATAGGCGCTGACCACGGTAAAGGTAAAACCGGCCAACACCGAACTGGTTTCAATCATGCCAATTTTGTTGAAGGCCAGCTCTTTTTGCATCAGCGCGCGAAACTGCTGCCCGTGCGGTATCACCGCAAACGCCAGCGATAAGGTTTTGATGAGTGGCGCCAGTTCGGGATTGTTGAGCACGCTGGCAATCGTCCCGCTAAGCAGAAACATCACCACACATACCACCATACCCAGCCCAACGTTGAGCCAGTACAGCGTCGTCAGCTCAAGATAACCGATGTCTTTGCGCTGAATAATTGAGTTGGCAATACCGAAATCCGACAGCGTATCGGCCAGCGCAATGATCACCAGCGACACGGTTAACAACCCAAACTGGTGGTTATCAATAATCCGCGCCAGGACGGTCATCTGGATAAGTCCCAGACCAATAATGATCACCGTAGCAATCGCCGACCACTTTGCGCCATTAAGCGTTTTTTCTCGTAAGCTCATGTTAATACGCCGCTTTGTTCACAAAGCCTTTGAATACCGTCAGAAAAACAATTTTGATATCGAACCACACGCTCCACTCGCGAATGTATTCGAGATCAAACTCCACACGTTTTTCCATTTTTTCCAGCGTATCGGTTTCACCGCGCCAGCCGTTGATTTGCGCCCAGCCGGTAATGCCCGGTTTCACCTTATGGCGTAACATGTACCCCTCGATCAGTTGGCGGTACTGTTCGTTATGCGCCACCGCATGCGGACGTGGTCCGACGATAGACATCCCCCCGGTCAGGACGTTAATAAACTGCGGCAGTTCATCGAGCGACGTCCGGCGCAAGAAATTTCCCACAGGGGTAACGCGCGGATCGTTTTGCGTCGCCTGCGTTACCACCGCGTCGTTCTCCATCACCTTCATCGAGCGAAACTTCCAGACTTTAATCGGCTTCCCGTCCATGCCATAGCGGGTCTGGCGGAAAATCACCGGACCTTTGGAGGTCAGTTTTACCAGCAGCGCAATACCACATAGCACCGGGGAAATAAGCAGCAGGATCAGTGAAGCCAGCACGATATCTTCCGCGCGCTTTAACAGGCGATTAATTCCCGAGAGCGGCGTGTCATACAGCGGCACTACCGGAACGCCGTTCATCTCTTCAATCCGTGAATGCAGAATATTGAAGGTAAAGACATCAGGAATGAGGATCACCGAGCAGGTGGTGTCGGCCAACTCACGCACCAGTTTTTTTACGCTGGCGCCATCGCTCATCGACATGGCGATATAAACGTTATGAATGCGTGAAGCTTTGGCGTCGTCCACCAGTTGTTGCAGATTACCGGCCCAGTCGCGGGAGTTTTTTCCAGGGATTGGGTCGTGATAGACCCCCGCCACTTCAAATCCCAGCCACGGTTCATGGCGAAAACTGTCCAGCAGCATTTGTCCGGCGGGCAGGTCGCCAGCCACCGCCACCCGGCGGGTGTTATAACCACGATTACGCAGCCACCCCGCACCGTAGCGAATAAACGAACGACTCAACACCAGGCCGACGCTTGAAAGCAGATACCATGCCAGCCAGACGGCGAGACGGTTATCGAAATCGTTATTAAAGGCGATCAGACCTGCGCTAAAAATCAGACTCAGCGTCCAGTTTTGTAGTAACAGCACCAGCTCAGTGGAAATTTTGACGCCGCGCCAGGAGCGATAAAAATCCGTTATGCCACCGAGCATCTGAAAAACGACCAGCGTGATCAGCGCCACCAGCAGGTGCATATACAGGAAAGGCAAACCGCTTAATTCGCAGATCACCCACAACCCGCCAAACATGATGGTGATATCTGAAAAGCGTTGCACCATCGAAATTAACGACGCATTGGTTTTGGCGCGTTCGCGCTTTTTTAGATGTGTCATCGTGGTTCCTGTTAGTCACCCTTTGCCCATAAGCGGGCAAAGGAAGCACCGGCATTACTGATTCAGTAACGCCAGAAGAGTGCGCGTTCGCGCTTCCATCAACGGAATATCTCCGCGCGATTCCACGTTCAGGCGCACCACCGGTTCGGTATTGGAAGAGCGTAAATTGAAGCGCCAGTCGACAAACGCCATGCTGATACCGTCCGTTCTGTCCACCGTCAGCGCCTCACGGGAAAAGTGCTGCTCCACACGCGCAATCGCTGCCGCCGGCTCTGCCAGCGTGCTGTTGATTTCCCCACTCGCCGGATAGGCCACCATCCGGTCACGGACCAGTTCACCCAGCGACTGTCCTTTCAGACTCAGCAGTTCCGCCACCAGCAGCCACGGGATCATTCCGCTGTCGCAGTAAGCAAAATCACGGAAATAGTGATGCGCGCTCATTTCACCGCCATAAATGGCATCTTCATGGCGCATGCGCTCTTTGATAAACGCGTGCCCGGTTTTTGACATCACCGGTTTACCGCCTGCCGCCGTCACCACATCCACGGTATTCCAGGACAGGCGCGGGTCGTGGATAATTTTCGCCCCCGGATTCTTCTCCAGAAACGCTTCTGCCAGCAGGCCGACAATGTAATAGCCCTCAATGAACTGACCTTTTTCATCGAACAGGAAGCAGCGGTCAAAATCACCGTCGAAGGCAATCCCCATATCCGCACCGTGTTCAATCACCGCATTGCGCGTGTCGGCCCGGCATTCCGGCAGCAGAGGGTTGGGGATACCGTTGGGGAAGTTGCCATCCGGCGTATTGTGAATTTTGATGAACTCGACCGGCACCCCCAGCGCCTGAAAACGGGCTTCAATGGCGTCAACCACCGGACCTGCCGCACCGTTGCCGGAGTTGAGCACCAGCTTCATCGGTCTCAGGCTGCCGGGATTGATGTAACCCAGCAGGTGGTCGATGTAGGCATCGCGGGTAGTAATACGCTGGTAGTGGCCACGTTTTGTCGCATCAACCGCCGGGAAGTCGTTGGCTTCCGCCAGGCGCTGCACGTCGCGCAGACCGGTATCACCGCTGATGGGCCGCGCCCCTTCCCGCACCAGCTTCATACCGTTGTAATCCATCGGATTATGGCTGGCGGTCACTTCAATACCGCCGTCAATGCCAAGGTGGAAGGTGGCGAAGTAAATCTCTTCGGTGCCCGACATGCCAATATCCAGCACATTCACCCCCGCATCCTGCAGCCCTTTCGCCAGCGCCAGCTTTAGCGTCTCGCTGGTCAGACGCACATCGCCGCCCAGAACAATAGATTTTGGCTTCAGGAACTCGCCGTAAGCGCGGCCAATTCGCCACGCGATCTCTTCATTCAGCTCTTCGCCCAGCCTGCCGCGAATATCGTAGGCTTTGAAACAGGTTAATTTCGTCATGATTTACCCTTCTTCAGGCAACAGTTAGCCCTCTCCTGACTGGAGATATTTTTCACAAAATGACTAGCCGTTAGTTTTTAGGCCGGATAAGGTGTTCACGCCGCCATCCGGCAACGATGATGTTGTGTTACGCGCGCCCGTAGCGATCCGCAAACCGCACCACATCATCCTCATCGAGGTAAGATCCGGAGCGCACTTCAATCAGATCGAGCGGGATTTTCCCGGGGTTCTCCAGACAATGGGTCGCCCCCAGCGGAATATAGACAGACTCGTTTTCAGCAAGCAGTTTTATATCATCATTGATTGTCACCTTCGCGGTACCGGCAACCACAACCCAGTGTTCAGCCCGGTGATGATGCATCTGCACAGACAATCCCTCACCAGGCTTGACGGTAATTCGCTTCACCTGGTAACGCTCTCCGGCATCAATTGAGTCGTACTTGCCCCACGGACGATAAACTTCGCGGTGAATATGATGCTCATGACGCCCGTCAGCCTTAATTTGCTCTACCACTTTTTTGACGTCCTGCACCGCGTTGCGATCGGCTATCAGCACCGCGTCTTTGGTCTGCACCACCACCAGATCTTTCACCCCGACGGTCGTCACCAGGCCGGATTCGGCATACACGTAACTGTTTTCCGTTTTGTGGCTTATGACATCGCCGTGATGCACATTGCCTTCAGCGGTATGGGCACTGATTTCCCACAGCGATGACCAGGAGCCAACATCGCTCCAGCCTGCGTTCATTGGCATCACCACCGCATCGGCGGTACGTTCCATTACCGCATAGTCCACAGACTCTTCCGGGCAGGCGAGAAACGCCTGTTCATCAACGCGGATAAAATCGAGATCGGGGTCGACCGTGCTCATGGCGTTCTCACAGGCTTCAAGAATATCGGGACGATACTTTTTCAGTTCTTCCAGGTAACGTCCGGCCCGGAACAAGAACATGCCGCTGTTCCAGTAGTAGTCGCCGCTCGTCACGTAAGCCTGCGCGGTTTCCAGATTAGGCTTTTCAACAAACTGTGCCACTTCAAAAGCCACGGCGTCGGTATTCGTCGGCGAGACTTCCCCCCGGCGGATATAGCCATAGCCGGTTTCCGGCTGGTCCGGCACGATACCGAACGTCACCAGCTTACCCGCTCCGGCATAGGGCATCGCATTGCGAACCGCCTCGCGGAATGCCTCTTCGTCGGCAATCATGTGATCGGCCGCCAAGACCAGCAGCAGCGGATCCTCACCCGGACTTTGACGTTTTGCCGCCAGCGCGGCCAGCGCTATCGCCGGTGCCGTGTTACGCCCGGCAGGTTCGAGAATGATGTTCTCAGTCAGTTTGTGCAGCTGTCGTAACTGTTCCGCTACGATAAAACGGTGTTGTTCATTACAGATAACCACCGGGCTTTCGCACTCCACGCCGTTCAGACGGCAAATCGTCGTCTGCAGCATGGTGAGATCGCCTTTCAGGCACAGGAACTGCTTTGGGTACAGCACGCGGGACAGTGGCCATAAACGGCTACCCGAGCCACCGGCCATCACCACCGGAAAGAGTTTGCTTTGACTCATCATGTACCCCGTATATCTGCAAGAAATTGACTCAGCACGTTTTCTTTATCCAGCGTGCGTTCGGCATAATCACGTGCCACCGTGTTTACTTTTGGCATCATCAATGCCCGTTTAATACCGCAAACCAGCGCGTTTACCGACTCCGGCTCCACGCACACCGCAATGCCAGGGTGAGCGTCACAAAGCTGACCCAGCTCGGTTTCAGGTTCGGCAGTAATAACTGCGTTACCACCAACAGCGAGGATATTGGTCAATTTGGAGGGCAGTACGGCATCAGCCGCACCACGCTTTTGCACGACCAGATGACAATCCGCCATCTTGAGCAACGCTGGCAGCGCGTCATATGATTGCAGCGGAAAGAACATCACGTTATTCAGGCCGCGTTCGCTGGCCATGCTCTCCAGCCGAGCTTTACCACCGCCCTGCCCGACAATCACAAACAGCCAGGGGTGTTCGCTCAACTCGACCGCTGCGTCTATCACGCTCTCCAGCCCCTGCTTTTCGCCGATATTGCCTGAGTAAAGAACGATCTTTTGATCGGCAGGCAATCCCAGTTGCCTAGACAACGCCAGGGCATCGGCGTCGCTCACATCACGAAAGCGCGTCACTTCTGACCAGTTCGGAAAGAAAATAACCTTGTGCGGCGCAACGCCTTTTTCCATGGCTTTGTGCATCATGGAACGGGAAATCGTCGAAATATGGTCCATATTCAACAGCCCACTGCGCTCAAAGGCGCTGGCCAGTTTTGCCACCATACCGCGCGTGCCTTTGCCCGCCATTCCTAGCCCCAACATGGCATCGACTTCGTAATCCTGAACGTGCAATAGCGTACGTGCGCCACAAAGCTTTGCCAGCAGGCGCATGCCCGGCGTGCAAAACAGCGTCGGCACTACGCCGATAATGCGATCCGGCTTCCAGCGACGTTGCGCCAGTAGCGGGAAAAAACTGCTCAGGGCGAAACTGCCCAAATGCAGCAGGCGCTTGAGCGTTGAGGGTTGCTCAGGCACATACAGCGGACAACGCCAGACGAGGGCATCGCCCTCTTCACGACGGTAGCGCCAGGATGAATAACTGCCGTTTACCTTCCACTGGGGATAATAAGGCGGCGCGGTGATCACCCGAACGTCATGCCCCTGCTGCGCCATCCACTCCACCATTTCACCGGTGTATTTGCCGATACCGGTCAACTCCGGCGAATAGTTGATGCCATACACGAGGATCTTCATAGCCCGGGTACTCCGGCCTGACTTGTTTTACAGAAGTAAGCCCGACTGTTGTCGTGCACGTGGTCACTGGCCAGAATCTGTGTAGCCGCCATCCATCGGTACGCATCATGTTGGACATTGGGCAGTTGCAAGTCGTTTTCCGACACCCGCAGACGAAATCCCAGCACGATGTAATGCGTTGAGAAATCATCCCCAGAAAAGTTGTCGCCATAGAAGTGCTGCCAGACACCGTAAAACTCCGCAGCGGACAGCGGTAAACGTAACCCCAGCTCCGTTTCGGTAAGCCGCTCAAAGGCCACGTGCAGCGCTTCATCTTTTTGCACCCGACCGCCGGGCACGAACCAGTAACCCTGCGCCGGACGATTGAGACGCTTACCGAGCAGAAATTCACCGTGGGTGTTTTCCACGATCAAATCGATGGAAATCAGCGGAGTTGAACGTACTACGGTGGCAAAATCCTCATGACGTAAAAACATGCTTACCCCCGGTAGCGCTGCTGGTTTTCAAGGAACCACTGCCAGGTACTGGCAAGCCCCGCTTCCAGTGATATCTCGTGATACCAGCCCAACTGATGCAGACGCGTAACATCGAGCAATTTGCGCGGCGTTCCATCCGGTTTGCTGGCGTCGAACACCACGCGCCCCTTGTAACCCACGACCTGCGCGATGGTTTGCGCCAGTTCGCGGATGGTGCAGTCCACGCCGGTGCCCACGTTGATATGCGACAGCATCGGCTGGGTATATTCCTGCAAGACTTCCTGAGCCAGCTCCATCACGTGGATACTGGCCGCTGCCATATCGTCAACATGCAGAAATTCACGCATTGGCGTCCCGCTTCCCCACACCACCACATCCGGCGTATTGTGCTCGCGAGCGTCATGAAAGCGGCGCAGCAGCGCCGGGATCACATGCGAATTACTCGGGTGGAAGTTGTCATGCGGCCCATACAGATTGGTCGGCATCACCGAGCGATAATCGCGGCCATACTGGCGGTTATACGATTCGCACAGCTTGATCCCGGCAATTTTGGCAATCGCATACGGCTCATTGGTCGGTTCCAACTGCCCCTGCAACAGTTCGCTTTCGGCTATTGGCTGGGTGGCTTGCTTTGGATAAATACAGGATGACCCGAGAAACAGCAGTTTATTCACGTTATGCAAATGCGCAGCATGAATAATGTTGCTCTCAATCATCATGTTTTCATAAATAAAATCAGCAGGATAAGTATTATTCGCCACGATCCCGCCGACTTTAGCCGCCGCCAGATAAACCTGGTCAATACGTTCAGTGGCAAAGAACGCCTGCACCGCACTTGCGTCCAGCAGGTTAAGTTGGTCGCGGGTACGCAACACCAGCTCGACATTATCTCGCTGCGACAATTGTCTGACGATGGCGGACCCCACCATCCCGCGATGGCCCGCTACAAAAATACGTTGTGTCTTCATCCTCAGTACTCCAGCGCGATGGCGACCTCGTAACCGTGCGACTTCAGCAGGGAATGCTTCTTCGCTGCTTCAAGATCGTTGGCAACCATTTCCGAGATCATCTGGCGCAACGTGATTTCCGGCTTCCAGCCCAGTTTTTCATGTGCTTTGGCCGGATCGCCCAGCAGCGTTTCCACCTCTGCCGGACGGAAATAGCGCGGATCGACGGCAATCATGACATCCCCAGGTTTCACACCCGGCGCGTCGTGTCCGGTTACGGAAACCACGATGCCTTTCTCATTCACGCCCTCGCCTTCAAAGCGCAATTTAATCCCCAACTGAGCGGCGGCCATTTCCACAAACTGGCGCACGGAATACTGCACGCCGGTGGCAATCACGAAATCTTCCGGCTTGTCCTGCTGCAGCATCATCCACTGCATCCTGACGTAATCTTTGGCATGCCCCCAGTCACGCAGCGAATCCATATTGCCCAGGTACAGACAAGACTCCAGCCCCTGCGCGATGTTGGCGATCGCACGCGTAATTTTGCGCGTGACAAAGGTTTCGCCGCGGCGCGGAGATTCGTGGTTAAACAGAATGCCGTTACAGGCATACATACCGTAAGATTCGCGGTAGTTGACGGTTATCCAGTAGGCGTACAGCTTGGCAACGGCATACGGCGAGCGCGGGTAGAACGGCGTGCTCTCTTTCTGCGGGATTTCCTGTACCAGGCCGTAAAGTTCAGAGGTGGAAGCCTGATAAAAACGGGTCTTCTTTTCCAGGCCGAGGAAGCGGATAGCTTCCAGCAAACGCAAGGTGCCGATAGCATCGACATCCGCGGTGTATTCCGGTGAATCAAACGACACCGCGACATGACTCATGGCGCCGAGGTTATAGACCTCATCCGGTTGCACTTCCTGTAAAATACGGGTCAGGTTGGAGGAGTCCGTCAAATCGCCATAGTGCAGATGGAATTTGGGATTGCCCGAATGCGGATCCTGATAGATATGGTCCACACGTTCGGTGTTGAATGATGAAGCGCGGCGCTTAATACCGTGTACTTCATACCCTTTTTCCAGCAGGAACTCTGCCAGGTAAGAACCATCCTGCCCGGTTACGCCAGTGATGAGAGCGACTTTTGACATGTTATTACCTCTTAAATGATCCCCTCAGGGAGTAACTTTCTCGACGCGTTCGCGTGTGACTATTGCGGGATTTCCCCGACAAACGACATTGGCTGGCAGCGATTTAAATACACTGCTGCGTGCTCCGACGACGGTGCCATCGCCAATCGTCACGCCAGGCGCGACAAAGACATCTGTCGCCAGCCAGCATTTATCACCAACTACAATTGGTGTGGCGTTAATATCAAAATGTTGACTGGCATAATCATGACTCCCGGTGCATAAATAACTTTTTTGCGAAATAACCGCGTGCGCACCAATCGTAATATCACCCAGCGTATATAAAACCGCGTCATCACCCACCCAGGAATAATCTCCCAGGGTTAATTTCCACGGATAAGTAATTTTTACTGAAGGTCGAATAACTACGTTTTTTCCTATTTTTGCGCCAAACATTCGCAATAAAAACGCACGCCAGCGATACATTACCTGTGGGGACCAGCGAAATAATGTGGCTTGCACTGCCCACCATAATTGCACTTTAATGGCACCGCCGCCGCGAAAACCTCCCGGCACGTTGAAGCCGCTTAAATCCTGCATAATGTACCCTTACGCTTTTCCATATAAGGTTTTTGTTTTACCAGTTGTGCGCAGACGTAAATATTCTGACAGCCCGGTCCAAAAACCTGGCATGTGTAATATCTGGCGCTGTACCTTTTTTGCATCCCGGCACAATTCCAGATTATTCGTCGTTGACACCCCACCCATGGAAAACTCTGACACCAGCCCGCTCAGCTTTTTAAACGCGTAACCTGACTTGTATAATTTGGCTGCCAGTGCGTAATCAGACGATATCTTATATTGCAAATCATAGCGCCAGACATTCAGTCCAGAGAGAGGAAAGAAGATTGCCTGATGGCTGGCGGGAAGGCTGTGATAAATATACCAACCCGGCTTGGCCCGCCGCTTAATTTTGTTACCATTACCGAAATCCAGCAACGCATCGCCAATGACCATCGCTTTATCGCTCTGCGTTTTTAGCTGGCGGATAAAATGAGCCGCATCTGCATGCAAAATATCCCCGGAGTTGAGGAACAGCGCAAACCGCCCTCGCGCCATAGCGATACCTTTGTTCATTGCATCATAGATGCCCTTATCCGGCTCGCTGACAAACCGTAACCGGTGCTCTCCACTGAACCCTTCAAGAAAGGCCGAGGTACCGTCAGAGGAGCCGCCATCAACAACAATCCACTCAAAACTGATATCACCCGCCTGCGCCAGATGAGCTAACGACGCGTGAGTTTTGACGATCCCTTCCAGATTACGAAAGGCGACGGTAATAATACTGAGCAGCATGCGTTCTACCTCGCTATATTCAGCGCCTTGCGCAAAATAAACGGACATACAATTAAAAATGCGTATTCCGGACTAAATACTGAACCTGTAAAAAACAGCGACAGCGGCGTAAAAAGATAAAGCTGCACCCGATAATTCTGATTATCACCAAACGCATTGATCATCATCTTCATGACTTTCCCCATGTACCACAGGGCTAATATCACCGCGAACCATGAGAAATAAATAATCAGCAGATACAAGCCATTGTCTATCGTTTTACCAACATCTGCACCGTTAAAAATTCCGAATGACGCAACATATTCATAAAGTGAGCCGAATCTCACTACCCCATCAACGTTAAGTAACGAATAACCGACCATTACTAATGGTCCCACGATACGATAATACGATGATGAGCCTTCAGTTCCTAAATCTCCAAGCCGTGTCGCGATGTACGGAAACGCAAATATCACACCAACGACAAACACGCTTAATGAGATTATCGCCAGCGGCAACTTCTTTTTTATCGCATCTTTATTCAGATACTGGAACGCCCACTCCAGGAGGTAAAACAAAATAAATGTCATTACCCCTGAAAACGATCCTGATAATATTATCCCTGCCAGAATCATAGCATCGGACTTAGGCGTTTTGATACCAAACTGTTTGATACTGAGCCAAATTGAGATTAACGCCAGAGCGAAGAATGCCGGTTCGAAATAGAGTGCAGTGGTACGCTTCCCACCAAACTTAATAAAGTTCAGAACATAGCTATTACTGTAAATAAGATATTTCGAAATAACTTCCATTAAACTGCTGCCGCCACTAAGAATTATCTGCGCCATTTCCACCGCAGCTAACCCCACCACCAGGCCCACAACCAGCCAGAAAAAACGCAAGATCTTAATGTAGTTATGCGGCGAAATGGTTTTGAAGCGAATACTCCACACCATACCGATAATCACCACGGTATAGACAAACAGCATTGCGGACGTCACGTACTTGCTGGCATCCAGTGATTGTCCGAACAGATAGTTAAACGCCGTCAGTCCGCCTCCTACGCCCAGCGCAATCATTAATTTTTTAATATTGATGCGCTCGACAAACAGCAACAGCAGAACGGGCAAGAACGTGACGATAGTTATCGGGAAGCTCTCGCCAAGCTGGGCGAGTTTGACGTTAACCAGCAGATAAAGCAGCGGTAGCACCAGATAGCTACAGATTCTGATAGAACGAGACATACTCCTCCAGCATCTGTTGCCCACTGTATGCCACCCGGCTGCGCTGGCTGAACGCGGCAAGCGACGTGTCAAATACCGCCTGCGCAATGTCTGATCTTTTCAGTTGCACCAGGTGCAAAACATCCGCTTCGCTGAACGTTTTGCCGCCCGATTTCGCCAGCACTTCCTGCGCGGCATCGCTGTGCGTAGCAATCACCGGTACGCCGATGGAAAGCGCTTCGCACAGAATCAGCGGGTAGTTATCAACGCGCGAGCTGAACACCAGCCCATCCATCTCGTTAAGCGCGCTCATCAACGTGCGCTTATCGCTCTCAAACCCGTGATTGATGACGTTATCCCCTACAAACGGGGAAAATTTGCCGAAGGTATGCAGCTCAATTTTGTCTCCGAGCGCAATCATCGCTCGCACCAGTTGCTGACTGGTTTTACCGTCATAGCGCAGGTCATGGGCCACCACGGCGATTTTCGGTCTGCCGCTTTCCTCATGCTTAGCGGGAAGTTCGGCAAGTATGGCTTCCGTTGCCACATCGATGCCGTTGTTAATAATGCGGCAACGACCGGCGCCATACAGACTGTTGAATGCATCGGCCACATGCTGACTGGGCGAGATGAACTGGCAGCCCAGTGCCAGCATGGCGCGAAACATCTGCCGTTTACCAGGCAACTGTTGATGGGCTTTATCGATTTTTACCGGCGGATAGTTACTGAGCGTTGGACATTTCTGACAGCCCGTTTTCCAGCTTTCGCAGCCATCGGTAAAGGCACAGCGCCCGGTCACGCTCCAGTGATCGTGCAGCGTCCAGACAAAGGTGATATCCGGTTTATGCGCCTTCACTTTTTGGCAAAAGGCGACCACTTCTTCCAGATTCAACCAGTAGCTGTGCAACACATGAAAATGCAGTACCAGCGGGCCGGAAGTGCGGGTAACCGTACGGTACAACTTGTCGAGATTGCCAAACATGTCGCGGTTCGCGAAACGAAACAGCGCAATGTTCGCCGCCGACGTCAGACGCGGCGTATGTTTGATAACCTGCGGGTAATTCTCGTGACTGACGCTTTTCTTACCGCCTTTGCCATAGCCGTAGACAAAATGCGATGACAGCCCTTTCTCCAGCGCCCTCAGATGCAAATCTAACGCCACGCCTGCCGCCCCGCCTTCTGCGAGTCGCACATTAAACTGTAATATCTTCATTTTATTACCTTCACCCGTGCCTTCTCGCCCACGACCAGCGTATTGTCCGGGATGCTATCCACTACGACGCTCCCGGCGCCAATCGTCACGTTATCGCCAATGGCAACGCCGCCAAGCAGAGTGACATTGGCCCCCAGCTCAACGCCGTTACCGATGACCGGACAGGACAGATCGTTGCCGCCAAGATTGCCGATGGTGACGCCGTGGCGCAGGGTGAAATCATCCCCCGCCACCACGTGTTTATTGATCACCACCCCATAGCCATGATGGATGGTGAAACGACGACCAATAGATGCAGCTGCCTGGATTTCATAGCCAAACACGCATTCAGTGATAAGGCGATACATCACCAGCACCGGCGCCGCCCACAGGTTGTTCAAGACATTTTTTTTACGCCAGACGGAGCAAAAATGGGCAATCCGATAGGCCACCACCATGCAGCAGGGTCGCAGACTCCAGCCGTTCGCGCGTAAATCTTCCAGCATACTTAGCGTCCTCGCAGTCCGTCGGCCAGGCGCTTACTATTGCGAACAGAAAGCAGCGTCAGCAACGTGCGCCAGTTCATCCGTTTATTGCGGATCTGGTAGAGGGTAAACAGCTGATATTTCTTGCTGGCCCGGTCAAATTTGCCTTTGTGCTTACGGTAGAACTGAAAGTAGCCGGAGAATTTATGCGGGGATGAGGTAATACGCATTTCACCGTGATTCACATGCAGGATCTGCGTTGCCTCTTTTACCTTCCACGGTTTGCCATACGCCACCACCATGCGCAGGAAAATGTCATAATCCTGCGCCGCTTTCAGCGTGGTATCGAACAGGCATGCTTTAAACCGCCAGGCCCAGGTAAACACCTGATTACCAATAATATTGCGCTTATAAAATTTACGGCGTGAATAAACGGCCTTCGGATAGAGCGGCAAACTGGTCGGCTGCGAATATACTTCGCCTTCACAGACATAGTCATTGGCATACAGAAACGCCCGCGTAACCAGATGATGGCGATAATTGAGAAATACGCTCAGGCGGTTCGGCGTCCATTCATCATCATCATCAATACCCGTAATATATTGCCCACTGGCCTGCATGATGGCCTGATTACGCACCGCACAGGCTCCGGAATTAGTGGGATTACGCGTATACGACACACGCGGATCGTTGAGTTCTTCAACAAATTGCTGCAGTTGCTCATACGAGGAAGAGCAATCATCCACAATGATCATCTCCCAGTGAGGATAGTCCTGGCGCAGTACCGATTTAATCGCCCGGATGGCCAGTTGCTGACGGTTCCAGGTGGGCATATAAATTGAAATTAGCGGGTTGTCTGTCGTCATTTTCGTTTCCCAGATATCCCCGTCATACTTCGAGTTGCATCTGCGTTGGCTTTCCTGCAACTCGAATTATTTAGGGTATAAATATGTTTTTGTGGGCCGCTATCCGGCAATGTTCGTAACCTATTTCGTATCCGAGGTGTACTCGTATTCGTAGTAACCGTAATCCTGATACCCGCTGGCGCGGCGGAAGATCGAGTTCAGGATCACCCCTTTCACCTGAATGCCGTTTTGCTCGAAGCGACTCAGGCTGGTTTCCACCTCTTTCAGCGTGTTGACCGCGTAACGCGCCACCATCAGCGTGGTTCCAACGTGACGACCCACGATAGCCGCGTCGGTCACCGCCAGTATTGGCGGGGTATCGATCAGCACCAGGTCATAGTGCGAGCTGGCCCATGCAATCAGTTCGCCAAAGCGTTCACTCATCAGCAACTCGGAGGGGTTGGGGGGAATTTGTCCGCGAGGGATCAGATCAAAATGTGGAATCGATGTCGGTTTCGCGCTGGATGAGATATCCCCCTTGCCGATGAGGATCTCAGACAGACCGTTAACGTTATTGGTCCCCAGCAGCTCGTGGGTATAGCCTTTGCGCATGTCGCAGTCGATCAACAGCACGCGTTTGTTGGTCTGACTAACGACCGCCGCCAGGTTGGCGCAGACAAACGTTTTACCAATTGACGGGCTGACGCCGGTCAGCATCAAGACGTTGTTGCGCGCCTGCATCATGGCAAAGTGCAGGCTGGTACGCAGGCTGCGGACCGCTTCTATCGCAAGATCCGTCGGATTCCCCACTGCCAGCAACTGGCTTTGCTTGTAGCGTTTCACGCCTTTAATGGTTTGCACGTTATCGCGTGCTTTTTGCCATTCTGATAGCGGAATGCTGGCATACACGCTGATGCCATGCTCTTCCAGCGCCTGTGGGCTTTCAATGCCGCGATTAAACAGGGAACGCAGCAGTACACCCACCACTGAAAGCATCAAACCAAGAATGATGCTGCCGAGAATAATCAGCGTCGTTTTCGGCTTCAGTACGCCTGGCTGGGCAATCGCGGGATCGACGATGCGCACATCTCCGACCGTACTGGCCTCAGTAATCTTCAGCTCCTGCTGCTTGTTCAGCAGCTGCATATAGACCTGCTGGCCGGACTCCACGTCACGCGTCAGACGGACAATTTCCTGCTGCGTTTTCGGCATCGCCGTTACGCGCCCGTTCAGCTTGCTTTTCTCATCTTCCAGCGCCTGGCGTTTTTCCAGCAAGGTGCGGTACGCAGGGTGCGCTTTGGTGAACAGCTTGGAAATCTCCGCTTCTTTGAAGGTCAGCTCATTAAGCTGCGCATCAATATTCACCATGGAATCCAGCACCGCTTTGGCTTCCAGCGGCAAATCCACGGAGTCTTTGTCCTGACGAAAGGCATTCAGCTTGTTTTCGGCAACGTCCAGCCGGTTACGTACCTCGGGCAGCTGCTTTGCCAGAAACGCCAGACTTTTGGCGGCCTCTTCGGATTTACGCTCCACGTTTTGTTGCAGATAGTTGCGGGTAATACTGTCAAGGATCTGGCGGATCTGCTCGCGGTCTTCGCCGGTAAAGGTCAGGCTCAGTACGCCAGTGTCTTTGCCGGTTTCCGTCACCATCAGATTATTTTGCAAGGTGTTGATCATGCCCAGCGTGGAGAATTTGCTGACGGTAAATTGGCTCTCAGGGCTGGCATGGATCGCCTCGACCAGCATCGTCACACCGTCATGTTTCAGCACCTGTCCAACCTGCCCCTGGGCGCTAAAACCTCCGTCACTCACCAGCTGATAGCTTTTGTCATTCAGCACGCTTAGCGTGAAGGTCTGTTCATTCATTGCCTTTGGCAGCGTGAAAGTCGTCACGTTAACCGTTTCGTTCTGGCGACCCATCAACCGATCCCAACCCGCGCCAAAAATGGGGAACGTATCTTTGGTAACCGCGATATCCAGGTTGAGATCGTCTACCGTTTTCCCCAATACCAGCCGTGACTGGATGAGCTGAATTTCCGCTTCAGAGGCCGGAGGTTTGTTCGACAACGCCGAGCCAATATCCTGCACCAGTGAATTTCCGGTATTTTGCTCAATTTGCACCAGCGCGTCCGCACTGTAGATCGGAGTGGCAAATAGCGTGTAGACCGCTGCGCATAATGCAAATGCCGCAGTAATACCAAGCACCCACCAGCGGGCTTCCACCACCGTTGCCACCAGACGACCAATATCGATTTCATCATTGCCCGTTACCGGCGCAGCAGACTGTTTTACTTTTTCTGTCATTGTTTTCCCTGCTCTGCGTTCAGTGCCTGAGCCCATTGGCGTGCAGACCGTTCAAGTAATGCGTACACCGCGTCAAACGCATCACGGCTTTTACGATACGGATCGGGAATTTCGCGCTCGCTGTCCCAGTGACCAAACAACATCACTTTGCCGCGCATCTCCGGCACCATTTCACACAGGGCAGAGATATGGCGTTTTTCCATGGTCAGGATCAGGTCATACTCCCGGCACATTCGTCCCGAGATCTGCCGGGCACAATGGTTCTCCAGTGACAGGTTGTGCGCCTGCGCCACGCTGATAGCGCACGGGTCCGCACCTTTGCCTACCAACGCCCCGAGGCCGGCAGAAGAGACCGTCAACGCCGGGTGAAATTGCCTTAACAAGCGCTCTGCCGTCGGAGAGCGGCAAATGTTCCCCACACAGACAACTAATATTTTGTTAAACATGACGATTACCAGTTGTGAAGGTCGCTGGCCGTGTCCGTCATATAGCGAACACCGCTAATAGTCGGCAGCAACTGATTGATCAAACGGTTCCAGCGAGCAACCGGCGCGGTAGTGACGTACACCACATCGTATGGCTGGAGTCGGAATGACGTCGCCATCACCAGCGATGTCGCATCGGACATATCAAGCTGATAGATATTGGCAATCTTGCCGTTGTTCCCGCCCTCGCCTTTCAATGGACGAATAACGAAAATGCCGCTGGCGTTGGAGGTGGTCAGGTCGATACCTTCCGCGTTGCCGAGTGCTTCGGTGAGCGTCATGCCGCTGAAGTCCATTTTGAGGGTGCTCTGTTTTTTCACTTCCCCCATCACGAAGACTTTCAAATCGTCATTACGCGGAACAAACAGGATGTCGCCAGGATAGAGCAGACGGTTCTGGCTCAGGTCGCCATTTTGCATTAGCGCTTGCAGTGAAATACGTTGCTCCTGACCTTTATGAGTCAGTACTACGTTACGCCAGTCTGCCGCCTCGGTGAGACCACCTGCGGCGTTAATGGCATCGAGAACGGTAAGCGGCACGTTGGTGATGGCCTGCTGGCCGGATTTGTTCACCTGCCCGGAGACATAGGCCTTCTGCGAACGGAAAGCGGCGATATTAACGTCCACCTGCGGGTCAGCAATGTACTTCGCTAAGCGCCCGGTAATATCACTACGAATTTCGGCCAACGTTTTCCCTGACACGCTAACTTTGCCGATGTAGGGGTAAAACATGGTGCCATCAGGCTGCACCCAGTTGCCGGCATCACTTGAGCTACGATACTGTCCGGCCGGCGTGGTGAGTTCAGGATGATCCCAGACGGTGACATTCAGGACATCGCCCGGGCCGACCCGGTACTGATACCCGGAAATCTCCTGGTCGAGAGACATATTAGGCTGCGCAACATTTGGTCGGGGACGTAATTGTTCGACCAGCCGTGGGGTAAGTGGATAAACATTCACCATGCGTTCGATATCAAAATCAGCATCCTGCTGTTTAATCACATCTTTGCCCATCGTAGACATATTGCTGCCCGGAAGCACGGTACAACCGTTTATCAAGATTACCGATACCAATACAGGCATCAATTTAAGTTTGGATTTCATCATTGATTATTTATCACTTTGGCAGAGTAATTATCACGTGCGATCTAAATAGCGACTTCGCCTGTACGCATTTATCTTGCCGTTAATTGAAAAGGAATTTAACTGGCATCTGTCCTAAAAAAAATGAATTCATCTGCGGTCTCTTGACAGAATAATTTAGGCTCGTCTCAGGCGACCAGACACGCTACCGCCCCTGGCTTCATTAGCTACCAATGCACTGATTAATTTAAATTTTTATCTTCCTCTTTATTTTCATCACATTCACAACGGGAACGCATCAGGAATAGCGCCGCTGGTTGATAAGGAAATATTTATCTTTTGATTATTACCGGAGGAATTGTTGCAGCTAAGCGAATATCAGGCAAGGTAACAAGTTACCGACAACTTGCTTTTAAGATTAATATTAAGCGTTGAATTTGTATATTTTTAGGATTTTATTGATATTGACAACATTAATATAGAAATATCCCACCTGCGATATTTCTTAAAGAGCTTTGAATTAATAATATTATTTCCTGTAGTTACATTAAGGCTAATATCCCGTACCTGGTTGTAATAGGCTACAGAGAAATCCCTCCTCGCCATTGCATTTTTCGCCAGTTTTACCCATGATCGAATTGTGACAATTGTCATACAACTATGGGTATAGCATTTACTATGGAATGGATTGCCGATCCGTCAATCTGGGCCGGACTCGTCACGCTAATCGTGATCGAACTTGTTCTTGGCATTGATAATCTTGTTTTTATTGCCATCCTCGCGGAGAAACTGCCTCCTGCCCAGCGGGATAAGGCGCGTATTACCGGGCTACTGCTGGCGATGGTCATGCGCCTGCTGCTGTTGGCATCAATATCATGGCTGGTAACGCTGACCACGCCGCTGTTCAGCATTCGCGGCCTGAGCTTCAGCGCGCGCGATCTGATCATGCTGTTCGGCGGTTTCTTCCTGCTGTTTAAAGCCACCATGGAGCTAAACGAACGGCTGGAAGGCAAAGACAGCGAGAACCCGACCCAGCGTAAAGGCGCTAAGTTCTGGGGCGTCGTCGCGCAAATAGTCGTGCTGGACGCTATCTTCTCCCTGGATTCCGTCATTACCGCCGTAGGGATGGTCGATCACCTGGCGGTAATGATGGCTGCGGTGATTATTGCCATCAGCCTGATGGTGCTTGCCAGCAAGTCGCTGACGCGCTTTGTCAACAGCCATCCAACTATCGTCATTCTGTGCCTGAGCTTCTTGCTGATGATTGGTTTCAGTCTGGTCGCCGATGGGTTTGGTTTCCATATTCCGAAAGGTTACCTGTACGCCGCCATCGGCTTCTCGGTCATGATAGAAGCATTGAACCAGTTGGCTATCTTTAACCGTCGTCGCTTCCTGTCAGCCAACCATACCCTGCGCCAGCGCACCGCCGAGGCGGTAATGCGACTGCTGAGCGGGCAAAAAGAAGACGCCGAACTGGATGCCGAAACCGCGGCAATGCTGGCAGACCATCATGAAGGACAAATTTTTGCCCCTCAGGAACGGCGGATGATTGAACGTGTGCTGAACCTTAATCAGCGTACTGTCAGCAGTATCATGACCTCGCGCCATGATATTGAGCACATCGACCTCAATGCGCCGGAAACAGAAATCCGCGCTTTGCTGGAAAAAAACCAGCATACGCGTCTGGTGGTCACCGGCGAAGATGAGCAGGAAGACTTGCTGGGCGTGGTGCATGTCATCGACCTGCTGCAGCAATCTCTTCGCGGCGAGCCGCTCGACTTACGCGTCTTGATTCGCCAGCCGTTGGTGTTCCCGGAAACTCTGCCGCTGCTTCCGGCGCTTGAACAGTTTCGTAACGCCCGGACGCACTTCGCTTTTGTGGCCGATGAATTTGGGTCAGTTGAAGGGATTGTAACGCTCAGTGACGTGATGGAAACCATCGCCGGTAACCTGCCAAATGAAGTAGAGGAGATTGACGCCCGCCATGACATTCAGAAAAACTCGGATGGTTCATGGACCGCAAACGGACACATGCCGCTGGAGGATCTGGTGCAGTACGTGCCTATCCCGTTAGATGATAAGCGTGAATATCACACCATTGCCGGACTGTTAATGGAGTATTTGCAGCGCATCCCGAAAACCGGGGAGGAAGTTCAGGTCGGCGACTATCGACTAAAAACCCTGCAGGTGGAAAATCATCGCGTGCAAAAAGTCCAACTGATACCGCTGCACAGTGAAGAAGAGATGGATTACGAGGTGTAAATCACGAGCCGGAGGCGGCATCAACCGCCATCCGGCAATATGAATCAGAGTTTATCCAGCAACTTTTTAACATCTTTACCGTTGCGGGAGTCTTTATTGCGATCGGCCCAGTCGTTAAGGCGACGTTTCGCTTCATCCTGCAAATGCTTACGCAAAATCTGGTCGACCTGCAGACTGTAGTTTAGCGCCTGCCACTGACCGTAGACTCTGAGAGGAACCGGGGTAGCCTTCAGGAAGTTAATCAGCTTACTTTCTCCATCCCAGCCGCCCAGCACGCGAATGTTAAACAGCGTGTCGCAGTTCAGCTTCACCAGATCCAGCGTTCCCTTGCCGGTCAGCGCCAGCATCGCCGACTCACCCGCCATGTTATCCAGCGTAACCTCGCCGTTATCCAGCGTCATATCGGTTACGAAATGATCCAACCGGGTCACGTTATCCAGGTTTTGCTGAGCTTTGACATCCCCACCGCTACGTTCGACGGCCTGTTGTATCATCTGCTGGAAGTTCATTCCTTCCATTCGCGTATCGCTCATTTCGACATGGGCCTGCCCTTGCCAGCTATGACGAAACGCCTGGGCATCAATATCTGAGCCAGAGAAATCCCCTGCCAGTGATAGCTTACCGGTTAGGGCGATGGGGTAGTCGAAGGCTTTCAGGATAGTACCAATTTCCACGCCTTCCAGGCGCGGATGGAAGACCGCTCGCGGCTGTCCTTTTCTGGCATCCAGCATACCAGGAAGCGACACCAGCCCGCCGTCACTTTTCCCCTGCAACTGCGTAACGTTCAACAAGCCGAACTGGTTGTCAATTTTTGCCGAGACATTGTCAAACGCCATTTTCCGCCACAGCACTTTGTCAGCTTGCAACGCGATGTCTGCCGAAAATCCCTTCAGTCCCTGATACGAAACGGCATCAACCTGAGAAGCAATGACGGGGCGCGCCAGCGTTGACTGACTCTGACCTTGCTGAACTTCACCGTTCGTCGTCACAGCCTCACGTTGTACGAGCAGATTGTCCAGATTGAGCTGACCAAACTTCAGGTCGACGGCCCATTCTGGTTTATCCAACAATGTCACATGAGCTTGCCCGGCGAGAGAGCTGTCGTTAGCGGTCAAATGAATCTGGCTAAACGCGAGCTGTTTTTTCTCTTCCAGCCACTGCGCCTGAAACTGTCCCTGACCTTTGATCCCCTGCGTCGGTAGATCGGCCCCCTGCAGTTGCCAGCTTAGCTGCTCAATATTCGCGGATAAGTTATGCGGATAGTCGGAGGCATCAACGCTGCCGTTGAAGGATAATGCGAGGTCACGCTGATCGCGGTTAACGCGCCCGGAGAAATCAAACGTGCCGCGGTGCTGATTATCCTGTTCCATGTCCAGACGAATATCGCGAACCGTGATCTGTTCATCGTCTTCATGCTGGAATACCAGAACGCTATCGGCAACACGCAGGCGGGCAATATCAAACGACCATCCTCTGTCTTCAGCCAGGTCGGGCAAGGTATTGTCTTTTGGGGCAACGGGCGCATCTTCGCCGCGCACCGCTTCAGTTTGCGGGGTCAGTTGAATCACCGCGCCTTTGAGCATCACCTGCTTCACACTGAGCTGGTGACTCAACAGCGGCCACAACGCGACGTCAAGACGCATATTGTCGGCACGAATCAGGGGTTCGCTGGCGCCTTCAGCCGTTAACACCATGCGCCCCGAGAGGATACTCAGCTGTGGCCATACGTGCCAACGCAGAGGGCCATCCAACTGCAGCTGATATCCGCTACGCGCAGCAACCTGCTTGACCATATATGCGCGGAAATCATTCGGATTAACCAACAGTACTAACGCAGAAAAACCGGCCACCAGCACGACCAGTAGAATCATCAGCGTCGTCAGAAATCGTCTCATGCTATCCCCAATGGACTGAAAATACTCAGTCTTTATCGATCCGGCTGGCAACGGCGCCCTGCTGATCGCGATACTTTGCATCCTGACGACGGTTGTAAGGTCGCGCCGCCGGACCGGAAAGCGGTTCGAAGCTTAATGCGCCAATCGGCATGCCAGGACGCAGGGCCAGCGGTAGTTTTCCGGAGTTGTAAAACTCCAGTACGATGCAGCCAGACCAGCCCGGATCGATACGGTGTGCGGTGACGTGTACCATCAGTCCCAGACGCGCCAGCGAAGAGCGGCCATCTAACCAACCCACAAGATCGGAAGGCAGCGTCACGGATTCGAACGTCACTGCCAGCGCCAGTTCGCCCGGATGCAGGAAAAATGCCTCGCCGTCTTTGAGGACGATTTCATCACTCATCACGCGATCCAGCGCGGCGCTGACTTCATCTTTCGGTCCGCTCAGATCGATATACGCCGCCGTATGCCCGCGGAACGTACGGAATTTGTTGCCAAGGCGCACATCTACCGTGGCGCCGTTGATTCGCTCGACAGGAGGGCGTGGATTGATCGACAGACGACCTTGATCCAACCAGGCTTCAATATCTCGGTCACATAAACGCATGGCACTTTCTCCTTTCGTGCTTCAACCCCTTAATGCCAGGTGCATTAAGGGTGAACCAGGTTATCACTGAACGGTACACAATTCGCTGAACTTATTCAAAGAACTGACTGATTTTAGCCTTCAGAATATCGATGGCGATGCGGTTTTTACCCCCGCGCGGCACAATGATGTCGGCGTATTGTTTTGAAGGCTCAATAAATTGCAGGAACATTGGACGGACGGTTTTCTGATATTGCGCCATCACTGAATCCATTGAACGACCACGTTCGTTCACATCGCGCTTGATACGGCGCATCAGGCAAATATCCAGCGGGGTATCAACAAAAATAGAGAAGTTCATCTCATCACGCAAACGCGCATCCGTCAGCAGCAAAATGCCTTCCAGGATGATGACTTTCTTGGGTTCGATATGAATAGTGTCTTGCGTGCGCGTGTGCTCAACGTAGCTGTACACCGGCAGCTCAATGGCACTACCGCGTTTCAGCGTTTGCAGATGTTGGAACAGCAGGCTGTGATCCATCGCGTTCGGATGGTCGTAGTTGGTTTTTACACGCTCTTCCATCGATAGATGGCTTTGATCTTTGTAATAGCTGTCTTCGGGAATAACGCCAATATGTTCGTCACCGACTTGTTCACGCAATTCGCGATAAAGAGTACTGGCAATAAGACTCTTGCCGGAAGCCGATGCGCCGGCAATGCCGATAATGACGCACTGATGGGACTGATCAGTCATAAATTTAGCGACCTGATTAACCTGGATGTTAGGAAGGGCGGCGCCGAAACGCCAAACGCGGCAATTATAGGGATTTCAGCGGCGCGACGCCAGCCCAGGCTGCACCAATGCCTTCCCTGTCGCAAATTAAAACGGTCATATTTAAAGCATGCGCTACATTTATTCGCCAGCCTTAGTAATTAATAGCTTGAGAGTGTTAATTTATGAGCAGCTGGCGTATAAATTGTAAATTATTTGTACTAGCATAAACCCAGATTAAATGTGATGCGTCCGGCATCTCTACTGGGCGACAACGGCTATTTGGGTAGAGTGGTAATGAGTAAACAATCCCAACATGTTTTAGTTACCTTACCTCATCCTCTACTGCGCCTGGCCAGTTTAGGTCTGGTGGCTTTCATCTTTACGCTGTTCTCGCTGGAACTGTCTCGTTTCGGGGCGCAGCTGGCGCCGCTGTGGTTTCCGACCTCAATCATGATGGTGGCTTTTTACCGTCATGCGGGAAAAATGTGGCCGGGGATCGCGCTGGCGTGCTCATTGGGTAACATCGCGGGTTCTTTGCTCTTCTTCCCCGGCGAGTCGCTTAGCTTTACCTACACGGCCATCAACATTATTGAGGCTGTCGTGGGGGCAATGTTATTGCGCAAACTGCTGCCCTGGTACAATCCTTTACAAAATCTCAACGACTGGGCGCGCCTGGCATTCGGCAGCGCAGTGGTCCCTCCGCTGCTGGGCGGCGTATTACTCTGGTTATTATTACCGCAAGAAACGTCGTTAAATACCTTCCTCATTTGGGTGCTGTCAGAATCCATCGGCGCGCTGGCGCTGGTACCATTAGGTTTACTGTTTAAGCCACATTATCTGCTGCGCCACCGCAATCCGCGATTACTGCTTGAAACTCTGATTACGCTTCTGGTGACGTTAACATTCAGTTGGCTGTCGATGATGTTCATTCCATGGCCGTTTACCTGCGTTATTGTCCTGTTGATGTGGAGCGCTGTCCGTCTGCCGCGTATGGAGGCGTTTTTAATTTTCCTCAGTACAGTGATGATGGTTTCGCTGATGTTGGCCGCTGACCCTTCGCTGCTCTACACCCCCAAACAGAACATGATGACCAGCATACCGTGGCTGCCGTTTTTGATGATCCTGTTGCCAGCCAATATGATGACCATGGTGATGTACGCGTTTCGGGCAGAACGCAAGCACATCTCAGAAAGCGAAGCGCGCTTTCGCAATGCTATGGAATATTCCGCAATTGGCATGGCGCTGGTCGGGACCGAGGGGCAATGGCTACAGGCCAATAAAGCCTTGTGCCAGTTTCTGGGCTATAGCCAGGAGGAGCTACGTTCGCTCACCTTCCAGCAATTAACCTGGCCGGAAGATTTGAACAATGACCTCGAACAGTTAAACATGCTGGCACGCGGGGAAATTAACAGCTATTCCATGGAGAAGCGCTATTACACGCGCGCAGGCGAGGTGGTATGGGCCTTGCTGGCCGTTTCGCTGGTGCGCCATAGCGACACCACCCCACTCTACTTTATTGCGCAGATTGAGGACATTAACGATCTGAAGCACACCGAGTGGATGAACAAACGGCTGATGGAGCGCATTACGCTCGCTAATGAAGCCGGGGGGATCGGCATTTGGGAATGGGAACTGCAGCCTGATGTGATCAGCTGGGATAAGCGTATGTTCGATCTCTACGAAGTCCCGGCACATATCAAGCCCAGCTGGCAAGTCTGGTATGAATGCGTTGTGCCTGAAGATCGCGAACACGCCGAAAATGTGATTCGCGATTCGCTGGCCGCACGAGCCCCGTTTAAGCTTGAGTTTCGTATCGCGGTAAAAGGTGGCATACGGCATATCCGCTCATTGGCCAACCGGGTACTGAATAAAGACGGTGAAGTTGAACGCTTACTTGGCATCAATATGGATATGACCGAGGTGAAGCAGCTCAACGAAGCGCTGTTTCAAGAAAAAGAGCGTTTGCATATTACACTCGACTCCATCGGCGAGGCGGTGATTTGTATTGATGTCGACATGAATGTGACCTTTATGAATCCGGTCGCTGAGAAAATGAGCGGCTGGCAGCAGGAAAACGCAATTGGCATTCCGCTCCTGACTGTACTGCGTATTACTTTCGGCGATAACGGTCCGCTGATGGAAAATATCTACAGCGCCGACATGTCGCGTAAGGCAATGGAACAAGAAGTCGTCCTGCATTGTCGCAACGGCAACAGTTATGACATTCAGTACAGCATCACGCCCCTCAGCACCCTTGATGGCGGCAGCATTGGCTCGGTGCTGGTTATTCAGGATGTCACCGAGTCACGTAAGATGCTGCGCCAGCTTAGCTACAGCGCTTCGCATGACGACCTGACGCAGTTGGCCAATCGGGTCAGCTTTGAAAACCATCTCAAACAGTTGCTGCATACGGTGCACGACGCGCACCAGAGTCATGTGCTGGTTTTTATCGATCTTGATCGTTTTAAAGCGGTGAACGATAGCGCAGGTCATGCCGCAGGCGATGCCCTGCTGCGCGAACTCTCTTCACTGATGCTAAGCATGCTGCGGTCCAGCGATATGCTGGCGCGCCTTGGCGGCGACGAGTTTGGTCTGTTGCTGCCGGATTGTAATATCGAAAGCGCCCGCTTCATCTCAGGTCGCATCATCAGTGCTATTAACGATTACCACTTCATGTGGGATGGCCGCTTGCACCGCATTGGCGCCAGTGCGGGAATTACGCTGATTGATGACAAAAACCATATCGCGACTGACGTCATGTCTCAGGCGGATATCGCCTGCTACGCGGCGAAAAACAGCGGACGTGGGCGTGTCTGCGTCTATGAGCCCCAGCAAAGCCAGGCGCATGCCGCGCGTAGCCAACTGTCATTGGACGAACAAAAGCATACCATTACGCACAGCCCGATGCTGATGATCGCCAGAGGCGTGGCTTCTCCACGTATACCTGAGACGTTTAGCTTCTGGCTTATATCGCTACGCTTAGGGACTGCTGAAGGCGAAGTGATTGAAGAGCAAACATTCCGTACCGGGCTGGTCGATCCCACATTGAATCAAGCGCTCGACCGTCGGGTATTCAGCGAATTCTTCCAGAATGCTGCCCCGGCAGTCGCCAGCAAGGGCCTCAGTGTTGCGCTCCCCCTTTCCGCCGCCGGGCTGCTCAATTCAGAACTTGTTGATGAGCTGCTGGAACAATTGCAACATAGCCCGTTACCGCCACGGCTGCTGCACCTGACCGTTCCGGCCAGCGTCATCAAAACGAATCCAACGCAGGCGATATCCGCCCTGCATCGGCTACGTCAGTTCGGTTGTCGAATTGTGTTAAGTCAGGTCGGTCGTGATTTAGAGCTTTTTGACAATCTGAAATACCACATTGTCGATTACCTGTTGCTTGACAGCGAGCTAAGCGCCAGCGCTCACGGAGACCTGATTGACGAGATGTGGGTGTCCATTATCCAGGGCCATGCCCAGCGTCTGGACATTAAAAGCATCGCCGGTCCGGTGCAGTTGCCGCTTATCATGGATGCGCTTTCTGGCATCGGTATTGACATGATTTATGGCGACATTATTGCCAACGCCCAACCGTTGGATCTGCTACTGAATACCAGTAATTTCGCCATCAACTGACGGCTGCCAGCCATCCGTGTACCAGATATGCAAGAGTGCATAGGAGCGCCAGGGTTTCCAACGCTCTGCATACCGCCGGATCTGGGCTGGCGTCATGCCGGGAAAACGCTGTTTAATCAGATAATCATCCGGCAAAAAAACATCCTTCGCCTGCCAACCACGCAGCGCAAAATAGTTGGCGGTCCAGCGCCCTATTCCGGGAAACGTTTGTAGTTGCTTAACGCCTTGCTCAATATCGTCAGGCGCTTCTGTCGCAAGCGTTCCTTCAAGCGTTGCACGCGCCAGGTGAATCAACGCTTCAGCGCGTTTGAGCGGCATCCCTAACGCTTTCAGGTGCAACGGTTCGGCGTCAGCAAGCGCTTCAGGCGTGGGAAAACAAACATACCCTGGCGCATCCTCCAGCGTGTCGCCATAAGCATGGGCGACTTTCGCTGTCAGTTTTGCCGCCATAGCCACGCTGACTAACTGCCCTAAAATCGCCCGTACCCCTTGCTCAAAAGCATCGACACATCCCGGCAGGCGCAGTCCCGGACGCGCCGCACCAAGGCTTCCCAGCGCGCTGACAATTTGCTGCGGGCAGCAGGTAAGATCAAACAAACGGGTTATTTTCGCCAGGCACTCGGGGGCGGCGGGTTGTAATCCCGAACTTAACGTCACGTGTAGCACATTGGCGTGCAAATCCGGTACGACGCGCACCAGCCCCCGATGCTCCCCTACGGACAGGCTTCTGGTATAACTCAGTTCCTCCACCGTTTCGACACCGTCAACCGCACGGGCGGCAAGAAATCCCAGCATCCAGGGCCAGTCATAAGGCGGTTGCCAGCTCAGCGTGAACATTCAGTTTTCCTTTTTATGCAAACCTACAGCATAAACGGTATTCAATCGATGCGCCTTGCTTTCATATTCCAGTTGTCGGAGCGTCAACATTTCGTTAAAGTCACGCCCCTTCTTCACTGGCATGGGGATTTTTACGGTGTTTATTGGTTTTGACTACGGTACGGCAAACTGTTCAGTGGCCGTTATGCGTGACGGGCAGCCTCACCTGCTCAAAATGGAAAATAACAGCACGCTTCTGCCTTCAATGCTGTGCGCGCCAACGCGCGAAGCGGTCAGCGAGTGGCTGTATCGCCATCACGACATCCCAACCACGGACGACGAAACGCAGGCGCTGCTTCGCCGCGCGATGCGCTATAACCGCGAAGAAGACATCGACGTTAACGCCAACAGCGTGCAGTTCGGTCTGGCATCGCTGGGTCAATATATTGAAGACCCGGAAGAGGTGTACTTCGTTAAATCGCCAAAATCATTTTTGGGTGCCAGCGGTCTGAAGCCGCAGCAGGTTGCGCTGTTTGAAGATCTGGTCTGCGCGATGATGCTGCACATACGCAACCAGGCACAAAATCAGTTGCCGGAAGCCATCACCCAGGCCGTTATTGGTCGTCCCATCAACTTCCAGGGGTTAGGGGGCGATGACGCCAACGCCCAGGCGCAGGGTATTCTTGAACGTGCGGCTAAACGCGCCGGTTTTCAGGATGTCGTCTTCCAGTACGAGCCGGTAGCGGCTGGTCTGGATTACGAAGCCACGCTGCAGGAAGAAAAACGCGTGCTGGTGGTGGATATTGGCGGGGGTACAACCGACTGTTCACTGCTGCTGATGGGGCCGCAATGGCATCAGCGCGCCGATCGCGAAAACAGCCTGCTGGGGCACAGCGGCTGCCGCGTTGGCGGGAACGATCTGGATATTGCGCTGGCGTTTAAACATCTGATGCCGCTGCTCGGTATGGGGGGAGAAACGGAAAAAGGGATCGCCTTACCTATTCTGCCCTGGTGGAACGCGGTCGCGATCAACGATGTTCCCGCGCAAAGTGACTTCTACAGTAGCGCCAACGGTCGCTTGCTCAACGATCTTGTCCGTGACGCGAAAGAAGCCGATAAAGTCGCCCTACTGCTTAAAGTCTGGCGCGAGCGTCTGAGCTATCGCCTGGTGCGCAGCGCAGAAGAGAGCAAAATCGCGCTTTCCGATCAGACCATTGTGACGGCGGCGATACCGTTTATCAGCAACACGCTGGCAACCGATATCAGTCAACACGGGCTGGAAGCTGCGCTCAATCAGCCCCTGGCGCGCATTCTGGAGCAGGTTCAACTGGCGCTTGAAAACGCGCAGGAAAAACCGGACGTGATTTACCTGACCGGCGGTAGCGCGCGTTCGCCGCTGATTAAAAAAGCCCTCGCCCAGCAACTTCCCGGGATTCCGATCGCGGGGGGCGATGATTTCGGTTCCGTTACTGCCGGACTGGCCCGCTGGGCTGACGTTGTTTTCCGCTAAGCGGCTCGCATGCTGAAAAGTACGTGTATTGACATCACCATTGCTGTGGCTTATTTTCAGGAGTGAGGGTTAGGGAGGGCTTCCCCTCCCCCTGGTGTCTTAGTAAGCCGGTAAGCTAATCACTAAGAGTATCACCAGTATGATGACCTGCTTCATCATAACCCTTTCCTTATTTTGGCCCCTTCCTCGGGAGGGGCTTTCCCGTTCCAGCGTCCCGCTGAAATCTCTGGCTTTCCTCCTTTTTGCCTTGTCAGCACTCTAACGCACAATCACGTATTCGCTATCTTCACCACCGATTGTTGCGTAACGCTTCGCAAAGCCGCATCAGCATTCAGACGAATCCCGACAGTGTTTCATAATTCCTCCATTTTTCTCCCTTGTTCGCTGGCTAAACTAGTATCATTCCGCGAATCGTTTCAGGATGAGAAACTTATAACAATGAAAGGCAGTAAAAAATCCCGCTGGGTGCTAGCAATCGCGATCGTTGTGGCCACCGTCGCCGCCATCTGGTTCTGGCAAAGCCGTAACGACGCCCAGGAAAACGCACCGGGCGCGACCAAACCAGCGCAGCACACGCCAGGTTCGGGACGGCGTGGAATGCGCTCCGGGCCGTTGGCTCCCGTTCAGGCTGCCACCGCCGCCATGGAAGCCGTTCCGCGTTACCTGACAGGACTGGGTACCATTACTGCCGCAAATACCGCCACGGTACGTAGCCGGGTGGATGGTCAGCTCATTGCCTTACACTTCGAGGAAGGACAGCAGGTAAAAGCCGGCGACCTGCTGGCAGAGATAGATCCCAGCCAGTTCAAAGTTGCTCTGGCTCAGGCGCAGGGCCAACTGGCAAAAGATAAAGCCACGCTGGCAAATGCCCGTCGCGATCTTGCCCGCTATCAACAGCTGGTGAAAACTAATCTGGTCTCCCGCCAGGAGCTGGATGCCCAGCAGGCGCTGGTAAATGAAACATTAGGGACAATCAAAGCCGATGAAGCCAGCGTCGCCAGCGCCCAATTGCAGCTTGACTGGAGTCGGATAACCGCGCCTGTAGAGGGGCGTGTCGGTCTGAAGCAGGTCGACATCGGTAACCAAATTTCCAGCGGCGATACCACCGGAATCGTCGTCATTACGCAAACCCATCCTATCGACCTGATATTCACCTTGCCTGAAAACGACATTGCCACCGTGTTGCGGGCGCAAAAATCGGGGACTCCGTTAAAGGTCGAAGCCTGGGACCGAACCAATTCGCAAAAACTGAGCGAAGGCGTCCTGCTCAGTCTCGACAATCAGATTGATGCCACGACCGGAACCATCAAAGTTAAAGCCCGTTTTAACAATCAGGATGATGCTTTATTCCCTAACCAGTTCGTTAACGCCCGCATGCTGGTCGACACGGAACAAAACGCCGTGGTGATCCCAACGGCCGCCCTGCAGATGGGCAATGAGGGCCATTTTGTCTGGGTGCTGAACAGCGAGAATAAAGTGAGCAAACATCTGGTTAAACCAGGTATTCAGGATAGCCAAAAAGTAGTGATCGCCGCCGGGTTGTCCGCAGGCGATCGGGTCATAACCGACGGTATTGACCGCCTGACGGAAGGCGCAAAAGTAGAAGTCGTAGAGGCGCATGACGCCTCTGCTCAGGATGAGAAAACTGCGCCCCGCGGATACGGCAAAAAAGGAGCTAACTCCTGATGCAGGTGTTACCTCCGCACAACACAGGCGGGCCATCACGCCTGTTTATTCTGCGACCTGTCGCCACCACGCTGCTGATGGTCGCGATTTTGCTTGCCGGTATTATCGGTTATCGTTTCCTGCCGATCGCCGCCTTACCGGAAGTCGATTACCCCACGATTCAGGTCGTTACGCTGTACCCGGGCGCCAGCCCGGACGTCATGACCTCGGCGGTAACCGCGCCGCTTGAGCGTCAGTTCGGACAGATGTCCGGCTTAAAACAGATGTCCTCGCAAAGTTCCGGCGGCGCATCGGTCGTCACGTTGCAGTTTCAACTGACGCTGCCGCTGGATGTTGCCGAGCAGGAAGTTCAGGCTGCGATTAACGCCGCCACCAATTTATTACCGGGCGATCTGCCCAATCCGCCGGTCTACAGCAAGGTAAACCCGGCAGATCCACCGATCATGACGCTGGCGGTCACGTCCAGCGCCATGCCGATGACGCAGGTGGAAGATATGGTCGAAACCCGCGTCGCGCAGAAAATCTCTCAGGTTTCCGGTGTCGGTCTGGTAACACTTTCCGGCGGGCAACGACCGGCGGTCCGCGTGAAGCTTAACGCACAGGCTATTGCCGCACTCGGTCTGACCAGCGAAACCATCCGTACAGCCATTACCGGGGCTAACGTCAATTCGGCAAAAGGGAGTCTTGATGGCCCAACGCGTGCTGTCACCCTTTCCGCCAACGACCAGATGCAGTCCGCAGACGAATATCGCCAGCTCATCGTGGCCTATAAAAACGGTGCGCCGGTTCGTCTGGGCGATGTCGCCACCGTCGAACAAGGGGCAGAAAATAGCTGGCTGGGCGCATGGGCCAATAAGCAACAAGCCATTGTGATGAATGTTCAGCGCCAGCCTGGGGCGAACATCATCTCCACGGCAGACAGTATCCGTCAAATGCTGCCGCAGCTCACCGAAAGCCTGCCCAAATCAGTTAAGGTCAGCGTGCTTTCGGATCGTACGACCAATATTCGTGCGTCCGTTGCAGACACCCAGTTTGAGCTAATGCTGGCGATTGCGCTGGTGGTGATGATCATCTACCTGTTCCTGCGCAATATTCCGGCGACGATTATTCCTGCGGTCGCCGTTCCGCTGTCGCTCATTGGCACCTTCGCGGTGATGGTATTTCTTGATTTCTCCATCAATAACCTGACCCTAATGGCGCTAACCATCGCGACAGGATTCGTAGTGGATGACGCTATCGTGGTTATCGAGAATATTTCACGCTATATCGAAAAAGGCGAAAAACCGCTGACTGCCGCCCTGAAGGGGGCTGGTGAGATTGGTTTTACCATCATCTCTCTGACATTTTCGCTAATCGCCGTGCTGATCCCACTGTTGTTTATGGGTGATATCGTTGGCCGATTATTCCGCGAGTTTGCCGTTACGCTGGCCGTGGCAATTCTGATTTCCGCCGTCGTCTCGCTCACCCTCACGCCGATGATGTGCGCGCGCATGCTTAATCAGGCCTCGTTGCGTAAGCAGAACCGCTTCTCCCGCGCCTCGGAGCGTATGTTCGATCGCGTCATTGCTGGGTACGGTCACTGGCTGGCAAAAGTGCTGAATCATCCGTGGCTCACGCTGGGCGTGGCGCTCGGCACGCTGGCACTGAGCGTTATGTTATGGGTCTTTATCCCCAAAGGGTTCTTCCCAATCCAGGACAACGGCATCATCCAGGGTACGCTGCAGGCGCCGCAGTCCAGTTCATTTGCCAGCATGGCCGAGCGCCAGCGCCAGGTTTCCGATGTCATCCTTCAAGATCCGGCGGTAGAGAGCCTGACCGCTTTTGTCGGCGTGGATGGTACTAATCCGGCATTGAACAGCGCGCGTCTGCAAATCAACCTTAAGCCTCTGGACGATCGCGACGATCGCGTGCAGAAAGTGATCGCACGCCTACAGGACGCGGTTGACAGAGTACCCGGCGTTGATCTCTATCTTCAGCCCACCCAGGACCTGACGATTGATACCCAGGTCAGCCGGACGCAATATCAGTTTACGCTGCAAGCAACGTCTCTTGACGCCCTCAGCACCTGGGTTCCACAGCTGTTAGAAAAACTTCACCAGCTACCGCAACTGTCTGATGTCAGTAGCGACTGGCAGGACAAAGGGCTGGTGGCGTATGTGAACGTCAATCGCGATAGCGCCAGCCGTTTAGGCATCAGCATGGCGGATGTCGATAACGCCCTGTACAACGCCTTCGGCCAGCGACTGATTTCAACCATCTACACCCAGGCCAACCAGTATCGCGTCGTGTTGGAACATGACACCAACAGTACGCCGGGGCTTGCTGCACTGGACACTATCCGTCTGACCAGCAGCGACGGCGGCGTGGTTCCGCTCAGCGCAATCGCCAGCATTGAACAGCGTTTCGCTCCGCTGTCGATTAACCACCTCGATCAGTTCCCGGTCACCACCATCTCGTTCAACGTACCGGACGGTCATTCGCTGGGCGATGCGGTGCAGGCAATTCTGGATGCCGAAAAAACGCTCAATCTGCCAGCAAATATTACCACCCAGTTCCAGGGCAGTACGCTCGCTTTCCAGGCCGCACTGGGTAATACCATCTGGTTGATTGTGGCTGCGGTTGTCGCGATGTATATCGTCCTCGGCGTGCTGTATGAGAGCTTTATTCACCCGATTACCATTCTCTCCACGCTACCCACGGCGGGCGTTGGCGCCCTCCTGGCGTTAATGATTGCCGGCAGTGAACTGGACGTCATCGCGATTATCGGCATTATTTTGCTCATCGGTATCGTCAAGAAAAACGCCATCATGATGATCGACTTCGCCCTTGCCGCGGAGCGCGAACAGGGCATGACCCCACGCGACGCTATTTTCCAGGCCTGTCTGCTGCGTTTTCGCCCGATTCTGATGACTACGCTGGCGGCACTGCTCGGCGCGTTGCCGCTGATGTTAAGTACCGGCGTGGGGGCCGAATTACGTCGTCCATTAGGAATTGGTATGGTCGGCGGTCTGCTGGTAAGCCAGGTATTAACCCTGTTTACCACCCCGGTGATTTATCTGCTGTTTGACCGTCTGTCGCTGTACGTGAAAAGCCGCTTCCCGCGTCAGGAAGAGGAAGCGTAGATGAAATTTTTCGCGCTTTTCATTCATCGTCCGGTGGCGACCATTCTCATTTCGGTGGCCATCACCCTGTGCGGGATACTGGGCTTTCGTCTGCTGCCGGTAGCTCCGCTGCCGCAGGTGGATTTCCCGGTGATCATGGTCAGCGCATCATTACCCGGCGCTTCCCCTGAAACGATGGCGTCTTCGGTAGCCACCCCGCTGGAGCGCTCACTGGGGCGCATCGCGGGCGTGAACGAAATGACCTCGAGCAGTTCCCTTGGCAGTACGCGCATTATTCTTGAATTCAAATTCGACCGTGACATCAATGGCGCGGCGCGGGATGTTCAGGCCGCGATTAACGCAGCGCAAAGCCTGCTACCCAGCGGCATGCCAAGCCGCCCCACGTACCGCAAAGCCAACCCTTCCGATGCGCCAATCATGATCCTGACGCTCACGTCGGACACTTACTCGCAGGGTGAGCTGTACGATTTCGCATCAACCCAATTAGCACAGACCATCGCGCAAATCGACGGCGTGGGTGACGTCGACGTTGGGGGCAGCTCTCTGCCTGCCGTGCGCGTAGGGCTTAATCCGCAAGCGCTGTTTAATCAGGGCGTGTCGCTGGACGACGTGCGTAGCGCGATTGCTAACGCCAATGTGCGTAAGCCGCAGGGAGCTATCGAGAATGATACCCACCGCTGGCAGGTACAAACCAACGATGAGCTGAAAACCGCCGCCGAGTACCAGCCGATTATCATCCACTACAATAACGGCGCTGCGGTGCGGCTAGGCGATGTTGCGTCTGTGAGCGACTCGGTGCAGGACGTACGTAACGCGGGGATGACCAACGCTAAACCGGCTATCCTGCTGATGATCCGCAAGCTGCCAGAAGCCAATATTATTCAGACGGTAGACAGCATTCGGGCCAAATTACCGGAGTTACAAACGCTGGTCCCGGCCGCCATCGATCTGCAAATTGCCCAGGACCGTTCACCGACCATTCGCGCCTCACTGGAGGAAGTCGAACAGACGCTGATTATCTCCGTTGCGCTGGTTATTCTGGTGGTCTTTGTTTTCCTGCGCTCCGGGCGCGCGACCCTGATCCCTGCGGTAGCGGTTCCGGTCTCGCTGATCGGTACCTTTGCCGCCATGTATCTGTGCGGATTCAGCCTGAACAACCTGTCATTAATGGCGTTGACCATTGCCACGGGATTTGTCGTTGATGACGCAATCGTGGTGCTGGAAAATATTGCCCGCCACCTGGAAGCGGGAATGAAGCCACTGCAGGCGGCGCTACAAGGTACGCGCGAAGTGGGATTCACGGTGCTCTCAATGAGCCTGTCGCTGGTAGCGGTGTTCCTCCCGCTGCTGTTAATGGGCGGATTGCCTGGGCGCTTGCTGCGCGAATTTGCCGTCACGCTGTCAGTTGCTATCGGTATCTCGCTGCTGGTGTCGCTGACATTAACGCCAATGATGTGTGGCTGGATGCTCAAATCCAGCGCCCCGCGTGAACAGTCTCGTAAACGGGGTTTTGGTCGTGTGCTGGTGGCACTGCAACAGAGTTACGGCACTTCGCTTAAATGGGTGCTGCGCCATACGCGACTGGTAGGCGTGGTGTTACTTGGCACCATTGCGCTGAATATCTGGCTTTATATTTCCATCCCCAAAACCTTCTTCCCGGAGCAGGATACGGGCGTGTTGATGGGGGGGATTCAGGCCGACCAGAGCATCTCTTTCCAGGCGATGCGCGGCAAACTGCAGGACTTTATGAAGATCATCCGCGACGACCCGGCGGTGAATAACGTCACCGGTTTTACCGGCGGTTCCCGGGTTAACAGCGGGATGATGTTTATCACCCTCAAGCCACGCGATGAGCGCGGTGAAACCGCTCAGCAGGTGATCGACCGCCTGCGCGTCGCGCTTGCAAAAGAGCCTGGCGCGAATCTGTTTCTGATGGCGGTGCAGGATATTCGCGTCGGCGGCCGCCAGGCCAATGCCAGCTATCAATACACATTGCTTTCCGACGATCTGGCGGCGCTGCGCGAGTGGGAACCGAAGATCCGTAAAGCGCTTGCCGCCCTGCCCCAACTGGCGGATGTCAACTCAGATCAGCAGGACAATGGCGCGGAAATGAACCTGGTCTACGATCGCGACACCATGTCTCGTCTGGGGATCGACGTTGCAGCCGCTAACAGCCTGTTGAACAACGCTTTTGGACAACGGCAAATTTCAACTATTTATCAACCGATGAACCAGTACAAAGTGGTGATGGAGGTCGATCGACGTTACACCCAGGATATCAGTGCGCTGGATAAAATGTTCGTCATCAACAATGACGGTAAGGCAATCCCGCTATCGTACTTTGCCAAATGGCAACCGGCGAATGCCCCGCTGTCGGTAAACCATCAGGGCTTGTCCGCTGCCTCAACCGTGTCGTTTAACCTGCCAACAGGTTCTTCACTGTCTGAGGCGACAGAGGCTATCAACAGAACCATGACCCAGCTCGGCGTCCCCTCCACGGTTCGCGGTAGCTTTGCCGGCACGGCACAGGTATTTCAGGACACCATGAACTCACAGGTGATCCTGATTATCGCCGCCATTGCCACAGTCTACATCGTTCTGGGGATGCTGTATGAAAGCTATGTCCATCCCCTGACCATTCTCTCCACGCTACCTTCAGCTGGCGTCGGGGCTTTGCTGGCGCTGGAGCTGTTCAATGCCCCGTTCAGCCTAATCGCCCTGATAGGGATAATGCTATTAATTGGCATTGTGAAGAAAAATGCCATCATGATGGTCGATTTTGCGCTGGAAGCACAGAGAAACGGCAAGCTGCAGCCAGAAGAAGCCATTTTCCAGGCCTGCCTGCTGCGCTTTCGCCCAATCATGATGACCACGCTGGCGGCGTTGTTTGGCGCGCTGCCGCTGGTGTTATCCGCCGGGGATGGCTCCGAACTACGTCAACCTTTGGGGATAACCATTGTCGGCGGGCTGGTCGTGAGTCAACTCCTGACGCTGTACACCACGCCTGTGGTCTATCTCTTTTTCGACCGTCTGCGTTTTTCGCGTAAAAACAGCAAACCGGTAGCAGAGTTATGACAGAACTTCCCGACAGCACCCGCTGGCAGCTTTGGATTGTGGCATTCGGCTTTTTTATGCAGTCGCTGGATACCACCATCGTGAATACTGCGCTTCCCTCGATGGCGGCAAGCCTCGGGGAAAGCCCGTTACACATGCATATGGTCATTGTGTCATATGTTTTAACCGTTGCCGTGATGCTGCCCGCCAGCGGATGGCTGGCGGACAAAGTTGGCGTGCGTAATATCTTCTTCACCGCCATCATCCTGTTTACGCTTGGCTCGCTGTTTTGCGCCGGGTCCAGCACACTCAACGAGCTGGTGATGGCGCGCGTCTTACAAGGCGTTGGCGGTGCGATGATGGTGCCGGTCGGCAGGCTAACGGTGATGAAAATCGTCCCGCGTGAGCAATATATGGCGGCGATGACGTTTGTCACATTGCCCGGTCAGATTGGCCCGCTACTGGGACCGGCATTAGGCGGTATTCTGGTTGAGTACGCCTCCTGGCACTGGATATTTTTGATTAACATTCCGGTTGGTATTGTCGGCGCAATAGCGACGTTAATGCTGATGCCCAACTACACCATGCAAACCCGACGCTTCGATCTCTCCGGATTTGCGATGCTGGCAGTCGGCATGGCGGTACTGACGCTGGCACTTGATGGCAGTAAAGGAACCGGCATCTCCAGTATCTCGCTGGCAGCGTTGGTTATCTGCGGAATGCTGGCTATTGCGCTGTATCTGAAACACGCCCATCGTAATCCACGCGCGCTGTTCAGCCTGAATCTGTTTCGCACACCGACCTTCTCGCTGGGTCTTTTCGGCAGTTTTGCCGGACGCATCGGTAGCGGTATGCTGCCGTTTATGACGCCGGTGTTTTTACAAATAGGCCTCGGTTTTTCTCCCTTTCATGCCGGGCTGATGATGATCCCGATGGTGCTCGGCAGTATGGGCATGAAGCGCATTGTGGTGCAGGTCGTTAACCGCTTTGGCTACCGTCGCGTACTGGTCGCTACAACGCTTGGCCTGTCGCTGGTCAGTCTGCTGCTGATGACCACCGCGCTGCTCGGCTGGTATTACGCCCTGCCCTTCGTACTGTTCTTACAGGGAATGGTCAACTCAACGCGTTTTTCATCCATGAACACCCTGACGTTAAAAGACCTGCCTGACGATCTCGCCAGCAGTGGTAACAGCCTGCTGTCAATGATCATGCAGCTGTCGATGAGTATCGGGGTGACCATCGCGGGACTGCTGCTAGGCATGTTCGGTCAGCAGCATAGCGTCATCGACAGCGGAAGTACGCATACCGTCTTTATGTATACCTGGCTGTGCATCGCATTCATTATCGCGCTGCCCGCCATTATTTTTGCCCGCGTGCCGAACGACACGCAAACCAACGCGGTGATTTCACGGCGCAAGAGGAGCACCTGATGAAGTTCTGGCGGCCCGGTATCACCGGCAAACTGTTTCTGGCGATTTTCGCCACCTGCATCGTATTGCTGATCAGCATGCACTGGGCCGTACGCATAAGCTTCGAACGCGGTTTTATTGACTATATCAAGCACGGTAACGAACAGCGGCTGCAAATGCTCAGCGACGCATTAAGCGAGCAGTATGAACAGCACGGCAACTGGCGATTCTTACGCAATAACGATCGGTTTGTTTTTCAGATCCTGCGCTCTTTTGAACACGACAACGACGATGATAAACCCGGCCCCGGCATGCCGCCGCACGGCTGGCGTACGCAGTTTTGGGTTGTCGACCAAAATGCCCGCGTGCTGGTCGGTCCGCGTGCTCCGGTCCCCCGTGACGGTATGCGCCATCCGATCCGCGTCAACGGTAGCGAAGTCGGTGCCGTGATTGCCTCTCCCGTGGAACGCTTAACGCGCAATACGGATATCAATTTCGACATGCAGCAAAGACGTTCCAGTTGGCTCATCGTCGCGCTCTCCACGATCCTGGCGGCGCTGGCAACGTTTACGCTGGCGCGCAGCCTGCTGGCCCCGGTCAAGCGGTTAGTGGAAGGCACGCACAAACTGGCGGCTGGCGATTTCACCACTCGCGTTGCACCGACCAGTACGGATGAACTGGGCAAGCTGGCGCAGGACTTCAACCAGCTTGCCAGTACGCTGGAAAAAAACCAGCAGATGCGGCGTGACTTTATGGCCGATATTTCTCACGAACTGCGTACGCCGTTGGCGGTGTTGCGCGGTGAACTGGAAGCCATTCAGGATGGCGTACGCCAGTTCACCCCTGACTCCGTTGCCTCTTTGCAAGCTGAAGTGGGTACGCTCACCAAGCTGGTGGACGATCTGCATCAGCTCTCCATGTCCGATGAAGGCGCGCTGGCCTACCAGAAAACATCGCTGGATCTCATCCCCCTGTTGGAAGTGGCAAGTGGCGCATTTCGTGAACGCTTTGCCAGCCGTGGACTGACGATACAACTTTCACTCCCGGACAGCATGACGGTATTTGGCGACAGGGATCGTCTGATGCAGTTGTTCAACAATCTGTTGGAAAACAGTCTGCGCTACACCGACAGCGGCGGCGGACTGCACATCAGCGCCGAACAACGCGAGCGTATGGTTTTATTAACCTTCGCTGATTCCGCTCCCGGCGTAAGTGACGACCAGTTACAGAAGCTGTTTGAACGATTTTATCGCACCGAAGGCTCGCGTAACCGTGCCAGCGGTGGTTCCGGGCTGGGGCTGGCAATTTGCGTCAATATCGTACAGGCGCATAATGGTCTGATTCGCGCCGCCCATTCGCCTTTTGGCGGGGTTAGCATTACAGTAACATTACCGCTGGAACGCGATTTACAGAGAGATGTATGACTGAGTTACCCATTGATGAAAACACGCCGCGTATTCTGATCGTGGAAGACGAGCCCAAGCTGGGGCAACTGCTTATCGACTATCTGCGCGCGGCAAGCTACGCTCCTACGCTCATCAGCCACGGCGATCTGGTTCTTCCTTACGTGCGTCAGACGCCGCCCGATCTGATCTTGTTGGATCTGATGCTGCCTGGTACCGACGGCCTGACTCTGTGCCGGGAAATCCGCCGATTCTCTGAAGTCCCCATCATGATGGTAACCGCCAAGATAGAAGAAATTGATCGCCTGCTGGGGCTGGAGATCGGTGCGGATGATTATATTTGCAAACCCTACAGCCCGCGTGAAGTTGTTGCTCGCGTGAAGACGATTCTGCGCCGTTGCAAGCCGCAGCGCGAACTGCAACAGATGGATGCTGACAGCCCGTTGATCGTCGATGAAGGTCGTTTTCAGGCGTCCTGGCGTGGGAAAATGCTCGACTTAACGCCTGCTGAATTTCGCTTACTCAAAACGTTGTCGCATGAACCGGGAAAAGTGTTCTCCCGTGAACAGTTGCTCAATCATCTCTATGACGATTACCGTGTCGTTACCGACCGAACCATCGACAGCCATATCAAGAACCTGCGACGCAAGCTGGAATCGCTGGATGCGGAGCAGTCGTTTATCCGCGCGGTCTATGGCGTAGGGTATCGCTGGGAAGCCGACGCCTGCCGGATTGTGTAAACACTCCCGTCCTGCAGGACTCCGCGGCTTCGTGGAGTCCTGTTGACTAGCAACTCTCCAAATATCGCTCATACTCTTTGTGGCAACACTGTCGTCAATAACTGTTTGATATAAAACTTTAATCAAGGAGTTCATATGGCTGGTTGGTTTGAATTAAGCAAGAGTAGCGATGATCAGTACCGCTTTGTTCTTAAGGCTGGAAACGGGGAAACTATCCTTACCAGTGAGCTTTACACGACAAAAGGGGCGGCAGAAAAAGGGATCGCATCTGTCCAGGCTAACAGCCCTCTGGCCGAGCGTTACGAGAAAAAAACGGCAGCTAATGGCAAATTGCATTTCAATCTGAAAGCAGCAAACCACCAGATTATTGGTAGCAGTCAACTGTATGCGAATGAACAGTCGCGCGAGACCGGTATTGCTTCAGTTAAGACCAATGGTGTAAGTCAGACGATAAAAGATAAAACCTGATAATGACTCGCTCAGCCGGGTAACGCCACGCTGTCGCCCGGCGTTTTTCTTTACCTGTCTTCCCCACAGCGCTACAATGCCCGCCCTTAATATGGGGGCACTCCCCTAACCGCCTCATTGAGTGAGGCGAGTCTGACCTGTCATCAGAACGAGAAAATTATGTTTAAACCGGAACTCCTTTCCCCTGCGGGAACGCTGAAAAACATGCGTTACGCTTTCGCCTATGGCGCAGACGCTGTATATGCGGGCCAACCGCGTTACTCACTGCGCGTACGCAACAACGAATTCAATCACGAAAACCTGCAGCTAGGCATTAATGAAGCCCATGAACTGGGTAAAAAATTCTATGTGGTGGTTAATATTGCCCCGCATAACGCCAAGCTGAAGACCTTCATTCGTGACCTGAAACCGGTGGTGGAAATGGGGCCGGATGCACTGATCATGTCCGACCCCGGTCTGATTATGCTGGTGCGCGAAAACTTCCCTGACATGGACATTCACCTTTCAGTACAAGCTAACGCCGTAAACTGGGCGACGGTGAAATTCTGGAAGCAGATGGGATTGACCCGTGTGATCCTGTCCCGCGAACTGTCGTTGGAAGAAATTGAAGAGATCCGCACCCAGGTGCCGGATATGGAAATTGAGATCTTTGTTCACGGCGCGCTGTGCATGGCCTACTCCGGCCGCTGCCTGCTCTCTGGCTACATCAACAAGCGTGACCCGAACCAGGGCACCTGCACCAACGCCTGCCGCTGGGAATATAACGTTCAGGAAGGCAAAGAGGATGACATCGGTAACATCGTGCATAAACACGAGCCGATCCCGGTCACCAACGTTGAGCCAACGCTGGGTATCGGCGCGCCTACCGACAGCGTGTTTATGATCGAAGAAGCCAAACGTCCGGGTGAGTACATGACCGCCTTTGAAGACGAGCATGGCACCTACATCATGAACTCCAAAGATCTGCGCGCCATCGCGCACGTCGAGCGTTTAACCAAGATGGGCGTACACTCCCTGAAAATCGAAGGCCGCACCAAGTCCTACTACTACTGCGCCCGTACCGCACAGGTGTATCGCAAAGCCATCGACGATGCCGCCGCCGGTAAACCGTTCGACACCAGCCTGCTGGAAACGCTGGAAGGTCTGGCGCATCGCGGCTATACCGAAGGTTTCCTGCGTCGTCACACCCACGACGACTACCAGAACTACGAGCATGGCTATTCGATTTCTGAACGCCAGCAGTTTGTAGGCGACTTCACCGGCGAGCGTAAAGGCCCGCTGGCCGCCGTCGCCGTAAAAAACAAATTCACTAAAGGCGACAGCCTGGAGCTGATGACGCCGCAGGGCAATATGAACTTCCGCCTGGAGCATCTGGAAAACAAAAAAGGTGAGGCGATTGAGGTCGCACCTGGCGACGGCCATGTGGTCTGGCTGCCGGTTCCTGAAGAGGTGGAGCTGGAGTTTGCGCTGCTGATGCGTAATTTTGAAGGTGAAAATACCCGAAATCCACACGGCAAATAGTCAATCAACGGGATATTTTCACGCTGGGATAATTCTTAGAATCGGATCACATACCGCTTCGTTCAATACGGGTATTATCCCCCCGCTGAAAAACATAACCCATAAATGCTAGCTGTACCAGGAACCACCTCCTTAGCCTGCGTAATCTCCCTTACGCGGGCTTATTTTTTTGAATTAACACACTGAAATAAAAGGATTTATTTCTGGTCACGTCCACACATTGACCACATCGTAAAAAAGCCCTGCCATTTGCGGGGCTTTACTTTTTTAGTATTTCAATGACACAATGAATTTCAAGCATTTGTTTAATAAGGAAATTATTTGAAACTTCTGAAAACTACGCTCCTGCTTTCCCTAGCCCTCATGTCCTTTACCTCTCAGGCAAATGACGTCGCCACTTTGAAAAAATCGCTTAAACCGTGGCAGCCGATTGAAGTCTCAAAAAGTGGCGACACTTTAACGGTGGTATTAAACGAGAATCGGATCTCCCCTGACGTTTACGATGCTGTCATCAGCTCGGGTGCTTGCATGGATATTTGGACAAAAGACGTCCCAGCAAAATATCTTAAATCGACAAAAGAGCTGCATATCCTTAATAAGCATAAAGCTCAAGGGTATGTTTTGGAGCAGCCGCTAAATACCTGCAATGAAATGGGAAAAGAGCAACCCGAAAGAGCGAAAGTGATTATGCTTTCCCATACACACCTTTTCTAAGCAGCACCCATAAGAAAAAAGCCCCGCATTGCGGGGCTTTCTTTTGGTCACTGCCAGTGCATTTGTTGCTGGCCTGATGATGT
>OKAL01000011.1_pt1 | contig 109264 bp, 125 predicted proteins | sample 1612781 | NCBI WGS metagenome assembly OKAL01 (sample SAMN04436817, study PRJEB24849) | human gut metagenome | biome: human gut; feature: NICU; material: stool | host: Homo sapiens | place: USA: Saint Louis, MO | collected 2011-05-05 | reverse complement strand
CAGTTCAAAAGGTTTAAGATCTTGTCTTTCGCTTTGACTGGCGCCCCTTCGAATGCGGCAGTAAAGCTCTCACTTTCCAGACCGGCTGTCGCATAGAACGATTCGTCCTTACCTTCCAGCGTGAAGCGAGGTTTGGCCGGGGTACGCTCTGATTTTGCCTTCTGGCGTTTTGGCTGCTCTTCTTCAGGTTTAGGCTCTGACGCCACTGAAGGTAAAGGGGTTGGATCTGTACCGGTAGTCTCAGTACTTCGAGCGTCAAGTTCAGGCGCTGGCTCGTTCGCTATCTCCGCAACAAGGTCACGCTCTGGTTCCTCGACCTTCACCGATTCGTGCTCAATCTCAAGCTCTTCCAGAACGCTACTCAGATCGCCGGTAGAGCTGGCATTCATGACTTCATCCGCCACCGCCTCGACTGGTTTTGCGATTGCATCATCCAGACCTGAGAGAAGATCGTCGATCTCGTCGACACCGCTCATTTTCGCAGCTTTCTGCACTGGTTCGTCGAGAGATTGCAACATTGCAGTCAGTTCGTCCAGGTCATCGTTTTTAACAGTGTTTGTAACTGCGCTCATTTTTAACTCCTTATGTTTTCGTTGGTGCGTTTCCGCGTTTTGGTTGAGCGTATTCTGGCAAAACCTATCAGGCGGAAAAGTCATAATTACAGGCAGTTAGAAGAACTGAAGGCAAAGAAAAAGCGCCATCAGGCGCTTTCGAATGGGAGTTTGAAGAAGCCGTATTTCTCTCGGGCTTTGAAGAAACACTGCATCATCAGGTCAGTATCGTAGATAGCGCTGTGGGCCTTCTCACGGTCGTAAGTGAACCCAAGTGAGAACGCCAGCTCTTCCAGGCGTGGACGCTTCCCATCCTCGGTAGCCCACAAGCCATCTAGCATGGAGTCAACCAGAGGGATATCTGGCAATTTCACCCCATAACTACCGAACTCGTGGCGAATGAACGGAAGGTCAAAAGCCTCTCCGTTATGGGCGACTAACGCGCTACATGCGCCCATGTACGCAGCAATCTTGCCTGCGTGGTCAGCCAGTAGCGGTTCCGTCGCCAGATCTTCCAGTGAAATGCCATGCACTGCCTGCGCCTTCGGATCGATACTGCGACGCGGGTTGAAGCGCATCTCAAGGCTGTCGATGTGCTTCTGGGTTTCCAGTTCATAACGGGTTATCGCGATTTCGATAATTTTGTGGCCGGATGTGAAGTCCAGCCCTGTGGACTCAATATCGACGCCACCGACAATCGTGGTCATTGGTACTCCTTACAGCTTCTTCGCGCCTTTCAGCAGTGCGCCACGCACAAACTGAGCAGCCTTTTTCAGTGCGTCCTCGCCACTTTCGCAGACGACCGGCTCGCGCCATTCGCCCGTTGAGGTGTTGAGGATCTGGATTTGATTGGTCTCCAGGCAAACGGATACGAACAGAACCGTACCGCCTGAGAGTTTGAGGTGCATAGGAAACAGAGGGCGCTTGGTGCCGCCATTGAACTGCGACATCGCCACATTGATGGCTTCGCCAACCTCTTCCCCAACAAGCCCTTGAACGGACTCAAACACTGCGCGGATAGCCAGACGTGCTTCACGTTCACTCATCAAAGAGCGGGATTGTTCGTCAGCAATGCGGATCAGTGCTTCAATCGCTTTACGATCTAATTCGTCCGAGAGGGGAAGTTCGTCTATCATTCTGTTTTTCCTCGATTCATTTCGCGTGTCTTATTGTCACACTGCCCAACAGGGGAGCAACATTCAGTGGAAGGTCACTCGTCCTGTTATACGGCGCTCGATGTTTTCAGCGGCTCTGTCCAGCACTCGCAATACCGATCTGGCTCGCGCTTCAACCGTGCGGCACTTTTCTGAGATAACGAACACCTGCAGATCGCCGGTTTGGGGAAGCGTGTTGATTTTCGTCAGCTCACCGCACATAAGTGCATCGATGCGAGCAACATAGAGACGGTCAAGCGATCCTCGCTGGGGACGCGCGAGATCTTTGCTGGAAAGCTCAACGCCCGGGCGAAGACCCGCGATAGCATTGAAGTTGGAAATGGCCGCTTTGTGGCAAAACTGCTCAATGTCGAGAGCCAGCTCAATGCAGCGGTCTTCGTTGGTCTGGCCGACAAGGTCAAGCGTATAAGCCATGACATCGGCCGGCGTGCGGTCAATGACAAAGCCTTCAACGCCGCGGGTGATCATCTCGATGTGTCTGGCAATCTCCATCTGAACCTGAAGACGTTCGTAAAGGGGCAAACGCTCGCCAACCTTCACCCCCAGACTGCTCATCAGCTTGCCAACGCCGGCATCCACATACGGAATGCCATAATGCGCATCGATGTACCTTGCCAGGGTTGTTTTTCCACTGCCCTGTGCGCCAGTGATTCCAATCCGGTAATCCATTACGACCTTCTGTATACGATCTGCAAAAAGCCAGGCTCATCCTCATTTGCACGTTGGGTATAAGCCGTTTCGACTGGTACGAACCCTAAAGAACGCATCATTGGCGCAGGGAAGAACGCATCCGCGCCCGGCACATCCACGCCAATATGCGACAGCCAGATCTCTTCTACGTGTGGCATAAAGAGCGAGTAAATCTGCCCGCCACCAATCACCCAGACCGGATCTGGTAGTCTCAAAACGTCATCGATGCCAGCGGGGTAGAACCCATTGGGGATATACCCACGAGAGCGCGTCAAAACGAGGTTATGGCGCTCTGGCAGCGGGCGCTTGAGACTTTCCATCGTCTTGCGTCCCATCACGACAGTGGCGTTTTTGGTGAGTTGTTTGAACAGTTTCAGATCGGTCGGGCAACGCCAGGGAAGTTCGCTGCCAATGCCGATTTCATAGTTGCGGCCGACAGCTGCAATCATCTTCATTGGCTTACCTCATAGATGGTTGGTCGCTGGTGAGAATCTGCCAGCGCAGAACGCAGACGCGGATCATGAACCAGTGCGGCGATAAGTAAGTCGCCTTTGTGCTCTGCCAGCGTGCGCTTGATATGGGTTTCAAAACTGACACCGCGCGGAACAAGGTGGAGCCAGTCATAATCAATGCCGAAGTCCTTCAGCCAGCGTTTGGTTGGGCCTTCGAGCGCTTCCGGACGACTACTGATAAGCACCACTTCAGCACCGGAGCGAGCAAAACCACGCAACATGCGGCTGGTGGGAAAGATGAGTTCATCACCGGTAATGAGAGCGCCTGCATCCGCATCAGACACTGCTTTGCGATGGCTGGCTCTCGCCAGCACACCTTCAATTTCACACAACACATACATCCCTCTGGCCATATCACACCGCCACTGGAACCTTGATCCACGGAAGAGGGCTGTAGCCGCACACCTGCACACCTTCCCATTTGAAGTCGTCCAGTTCGGCCCATTCATGCGGAAAAATGACAACCGGGTCGGACTCTTTGGGCGGCTCGCGCTTCATCAGCTCCTCAACGCCTTCCATGTGGTTGTCGTAGAGATGAACGTCAAAGCCAAAATGCACGAATGCGCCAGCCATGTGGCCGGTGATCTTCGCGAGGAAGTGGGTGAGAATGCCGTAACCGGCGATGTTGAACGGCATACCAACAAAGGTATCGACGCTGCGCTGCACCAGACATGAGTTCAGAATGCGTTTCGGGATGCCCAGCTCGTCCAGCATGTTCTCAGTAATGCCGCCATCTCTTTCCAGAAGACACAGCATCTGGGTGTAAATGGATTCGTGGCCGTGGCGGTTGTGCTGGATGCCAATGTCGGTGGCCATCGTCAGTCGAGTCTCAAAGTCCAGCTCGCGACTCCACAGTGAAAACACGAAATGGCATGGCGGCAGCTTCATATCTTCCAGTTCGCCAACATTCCAGGCATTCAGCAGGATGCGACGATCTGTCGGGTTGGTGCGAAGCGTGTGAACGATACGCTGTAGCTGGTCGATTTCACGGGACAACACAACGCGATCTTCACTTACGCCCAGATACCCCTCGACCTTGTACCCGCGCTCACGGAACGTGTCGATTTTGCTCAAATACTCGCTATGGCTCACGATGCGGGTATCTTCCCACCGACGCCATTGTTTGCCATAGACCGGGCCTAAATCGCCATTTTCATCAGCCCAGGCATCCCAGATTTTGACGCCATTGTCTTTCAGGAACTGGATGTTGCCCGTTCCTTTGAGATACCACTCCAGCTCAACCAGTAACGGCTTCAGGTTGACGGCTTTTCCGGAGATAAGTGGAACAGAGCCTCCCGTCAGCATGTAGTAGGAAGGGACATATGAAACGCTTTTTGTGCCGGTTCCGGTGCGATCACCCGCGTGAACGCCAGTGTTGAGCACCGTTTCAACCACTTTGGCATACGAACCACTGGCAAACTGACCGTTCGTAAAGTCTCGATTCAGTAGGATAGACAAAATCAACCTCACACAAGATAAGTAAGTACATACATATTATTTTATACAAGTTTATCTGTCAGAAGTGTGTAAGGCTAGGAGGGGAGTAAAAAAAATGGTGGCTCTTAGGCCACCATTGCAATGAGCAATTAAGAACTTGGACAATAAAACACGCCAAGGCAATATATAATGATAAGTGGATACTTACAATTATTTTTTTACCATCTCGTAAAGAGATGAGGCTTTCGCCTTCTCAACAAAGCGAGTCAGATCCACATCGCTGTAGGTTGGGGATTTGAGGATCTTGCCATCAGAAACTCTGAAGCCAATCATCATGTCAGTCCCTTCAGCGTGGCGGAAGCCCAGATCTTCCTTGTCGTATTTGCAATTCTCTACCGCCACACGACGCTCTTCGGCGTCAGCCGGCCACAGCTTGGTCATGTTGGAACGATGGATTTCTGCCACCAGCTCAACAATATCGATACCGAGAAAATCAGCCAGGCGGTAGGTCATCATGCAGGCAACGTAGATTTTATTCATCACGCGGCGCAGCTCCTGCACCAATTCGGAATCGCTAATCGGCTTCGCTTCGAGTTTGTCAGCCAGCGCATTCAGCATTAATGCAGCTTCTTTTGCTTCTTCAAACGGGATGGCCATGTCGTCAAAGACCGTGTTGCCTGGAACCATGATGGTGTGGATGAAGCGATCAACACTCTGCTCTTGGGTGTAGTAGCTCATACCTGTAGAGATACCGCCTTTGATGGCCACCATTGTGCCGACGCCCACGTAAAGGAAGTCAGCCATCGCATCCAGCAGCGCCGTCATGTCCCCGTTTTTAGCTGCCGGGATGCCCTCGGTAACAGCTTCTTCGTGGATCAGCTTGGCACGCAGACGCAGTAATGCCGGATCTGGAATGGCACGGCGTGGGTGCTGAAACAGTGTGTGGAACTGGTCAACCATCAAGTAGATGTTTTCCGTTGCCTTGCCAAAACCAGGATTCAACTCGTAAGGCTCTGGCTTAAATCCCACGAGTTTGTCTGCGGCAAGTTTCAGATGATCGGTCAGTTTCGTAAATTTCATGTCTTCTTTCTTTCCTTTGGACTTCATTTGATACGTCAATTGTGACCCAGCAGCGCCAGGCCACAAAGTGGTTAAACTCGGCTTAAAGGTCTGCGAACTGGCTCAGGCCGGAGCGATCGACAGCGGAGTCAATCTGGCCAACGAGGTAGTTGCTTTGTTCAGCTTCCTGCGGAGCGATCTGCAGGGTGTCTGACAGCAGCCATTTGTTCATCCATACCAGTGGATCGTCTTTGATTTCCGGGAACAGCGGTCGCAGCCCAAGACGACGCATTGCCAGGTTGGTGCGGTATTTCACATAGCTTTTGAGGATGTCGGCATTCAAGCCAATCATTGAGCCGTCTTTAAACAGATAGTCAGCCCAGCGCATTTCCTGCCCGGCCACGTCCATCATGGTCTGATAGATGAAGCTCTCTTCTTCTGCGGCAATCATCTTCCACATCAGACCTTCACGACCGGTACGCATAAAGCGGATCATGCGTTCAGTACCTTCGCAATGCAGAGCCTCGTCGCGCGCGATGAAGCGCATGATCTTCGTGTTGCCCTCCAGCAGCTTCCGCTCACCAAAGGCGAACGTACACGCAAAGCTCACGTAGAAGCGAATCGCCTCCAGTGCATTCACCGACACCAGTGTTCGGAACAGCTGGCGCTGGAGAGGGTAGGGCTTGCCATCAAACTCGCTGACATACAGCCGTTCAAATTCGTCTTCGCCAAGATGCTGGCGAGCGCAGGTCATTTCGTACAGCCTGTCATATTCGCTTGAGATGCTTACAGCCCGGCTGATGATCTCTTCGTCCGTGACGATGCCGTCGAAAACGATGCTCGGGTCATCCACCATACCGCGGATAATGTGCGTATAGCTGCGGCTGTGAATCGTCTCGGAGAACGACCAGGTCTCGACCCATGTCTCCAGCTCAGGAATGGAGATCAGCGGCAGCAGTGTTGCGTTAGGACTGCGACCCTGAACGGAATCCAACAGCGTCTGGTAACGCAGGTTGCTCAGGAAAATATGGCGTTCGTGCTCTTGCAGCTTGGTATTGAAGTCGATGCGGTCAGTGGTAATGTCGACTTCTTCAGGGCGCCAGAAGAACGAGAGTTGTTTCTCAATCAGCTTTTCGAAGTCACGGTACTTTTGCTGATCGTAGCGTGCTACGTTGACAGACTGGCCGAGGAACATAGGTTCCTTCGTTGCGTCGTTAGCGCCCAAACGGAAAGTAGAATAAGTCATGTGTTTCCCTCTGAATGTTATCGAGTGGCTTTAAACAAATTGTTATCTTATTGGTTTAAACAAGGTGCTCAACTCAATGAAAAGGTGGGGATTTCTCCCCACGCTCATCAGATTTTGCACGCACCATCGCACTCATCTTCTGGCTCAACAACCTCCGCAGCGGAAGGTTCTGACACCTGATCGTCGTCATCACGCTTACCAGCGCCATCACGCGTGTTGTGGTAATAAAGCGTCTTCACACCTTGCTGATACGCAAACAGCAGGTCTTCCAGCAGCTTCATCATTGGAACCTTGTCGCCAGGGAAGCGAGTCGGGTCGTAGTTGGTGTTCGCAGAGATGGCCTGATCGAAGAACTTCTGAATGATGGCCACCTTAGTCAGATAGCCGCGGTTGTCCGGCATATCCCACAGGTACTCGTACTGGTCTTTCAGTTGCGCGAAGTCCGGAACGACCATCTTCACGATGCCGTCTTTGGACGACTTCACGGACACCGGGCCGCGGGGCGGCTCAATACCATTGGTGGAGTTGGTGATCTGACTGGACGTCTCGCACGGCATTTGGGCGGTCAGAGTGGAGTTACGCAGACCATGCTCACGGATACGGCCACGCAGCTCTTCCCACGGCATTTTCAGCTCGAAAGAGGTCTCCGGGTTGGTATCCAGCGTTTTGCGATAGTGGTCGACTGGCAGCTGGCCCTGTGCATATTTGGTGTGGGAGAACCAGTCACATGCACCTTTCGCTTCGGCCAGTCGGCAGCTCGCATCGAGCAGGTAGTACTGAATGGCTTCGAAGGTCTCATGCACCAGCTGGTTGCCCGCAGTGTCAGAGTAGTTAAAGCCGTTCTTCGCCAGATAGTAGGCAAAGTTGGTTACGCCAATGCCCAGGCTACGACGTGCTTTAGCCGGGATTTCTGCAGCAGCCATCGGGTAGTCCTGATAGTCGAGCAGAGAGTCCAGTGCCGCCACAGCGTAGAACGCCACGTCTTTCAGTGAGTCCAACGTGCGGATCGCGCCCAGGTTAAACGCAGACAGAGTGCAAAGCGCGATTTCCCCGTTCGGATCGTCAGTGAACGCCAGTGGCTTGGTCGGTAGCGTGATCTCCATGCAGAGATTGGACTGGTGTACCGGTGCAATTTCCGGAACGAATGCGCCGTGATCGTTCATGTGGTCGACGTTGGCAATGTAAACACGACCAGTAGAGGCACGCTCCTGCATCAGCGTAGAGAACAGGTCGACGGCCGGGATAGATTTCTTACGGATGCTCTCGTCGGCTTCGTACTTCAGGTACAGCTCTTCGAACTTGTCCTGATCAACAAAGAACGCGTCGTACAGGCCCGGCACATCGTGTGGGCTGAACAGCGTAATGTTTTCGTTGCGCACCAGGCGGCGATACATCAGACGGTTAATCATCACGCCATAGTCGAGATGACGAACGCGGTTCTCTTCAATGCCACGGTTGTTTTTCAGCACCAGCAGGCTTTCTACTTCCAAGTGCCAGATCGGATAGAACGCTGTAGCAGCGCCGCCGCGAACACCGCCCTGAGAGCAGGATTTCACAGCTGTCTGGAAGTGTTTCAGGAATGGAATAACGCCAGTGTGGGTGGCCTCGCCATTGCGGATCTCACTTCCCAGCGCACGCAGACGCCCAAAGCCAATACCAATTCCCGCGCGACGTGACACGTAGTCAATGATTGCGGAAGACGCAGCGCTAATCCCTTTCAGACTATCAGCAGCTTCAATCAGCACGCAGCTGGAGAACTGGCGAGTAGGGGTGCGCACGCCGGCCATAATTGGCGTTGGCAGAGACAGCTTGAATGTACTGGTCACATCGTAGAAGCCTTTGACCATCTCCAGACGCGTCTTACCGGCGCAGCCATCTTCCCAATTCTGGAACAGGCACATGCCGACCAGCATGTAGAGTTGCTGTGGCCCTTCGTAGATAGCGCCAGTTACTCGGTTTTGAACGAGATACTTGCTCGCCAGCTGCACGGTGGCGGCATAGCCGAAGTATTCGTCGCGCTTAGGCTTGATGTACACGCCCAGCTCGGCAATTTCTTCCTGAGAGTAGTACTTGAGAAGGTCTTCATCGTAAACGCCACGACTGACGTTGCTGACGATGTGATTGTAGAAATTCGGGTAGTCATACTGGCCGAAGGCGTCCTTGCGGATCTTGAACAGGCTCAGTCGCGCGGCAACCTGCGAGTAGTTCGGGGTTTCCGGAGAGATCAGATCGGCAGCGGACTTTACCAGCGCCTCATGCAGCTGGCAGGTGGTCATTCCGTCGAAAATGCTGGCAGCAGCGCCCATAGCGACAGCAGACGCGCTAACGTTGCGAATGTTTTCGACTCCCCACATCACAACGCGGTTGTATTTTTCCTCTGACAACGGCTCAGTGGAACCGTTACGTTTTACGATGCTTATCATGTATCACCCAATAAAAAAGGCCACTAAATATAGTGACCTCATGTTAATAGATAAGTACTTACCTATCAATTACCGACTTATAAAATTCCTGCAAGAACATCGCGAACCTGACGGAATTGATCTGTTTGCATACCGGTGTAAATCGACGCGACAGCGTCCGCAAGGTGCTCGTTTTTATTCACCAGCACTTCCTTACCAGATTGCTTACGGCGCAACCACGGGGCGTTTGGCTGCTTCTGCGTAGCCCACTGAATGATCTCTTCCTTCGACGTGGTCAGCTTATTCCCGACATAGTGCTTAATCTCGTTTGGCGTGACCTGTATCAGTGGCTTATCCACGCACGCCAGTACGCCAATACAGATGCCGTATGAGGTCTGAGAGCGACTCGATTGGCTACCAACCGGCAATTCGCAAAACACCATATGAGCCTGCTCGATTATGGGCTTGGCGGTACGCCAGATTTCATTAGCGCGGCGCAGATCGTCGCTGTTTACGCGAACCGTCTTCTTGTTGCCGCCAGCTTTGGTTTCCACCAATGTCAGGCCATGAATGTCCAGCTTATCCGTTTCCAGATCCAGCGTGCCAATCGCCAGGCCAAAGTTGCTCATTGAAGGGTCGACGCCGACCACACGAATGGTTTTACTCATTTTTGGTCTCCTTACCACGTAGCCCAGGTTGGGCATTCCATTAGTTTCTGTTCAAGTGTCTTTTCCGGCTCGCGAGTTGGCGGCTTCGGAATGTCGCTAACAACGTGAATGCTATCGTTGGTTAGAACGCCTGCAGCAATGTCTGCATCGATCATGCTCTGGCCGATGAAATGCCGCATGATGTCGATCAGATGGCGTGCAGCCGTTTCATTCGCGCTGAATACATGGGGGAGAAGTACTTCAATAATCGCTACTTCACATCCCTCCTCGTAAAAGCAGAGTTTCGCCCGCTTTGAAATTGGCGCGTGTCGGTCATAGTCAACAGAGAAGCTGGCGAAAGCAGCACCCGGCATTGCAACGTGATCCGCGCGTGCGTTAGCGTGTCGAATCAGATTAGTGAATGCGGTGCTGATGTGCGTCTCCATCGCATTGAAGAGCGCATTTTCTTGGATGTTCAGCGTTCCGGTTTCAGGAATCACAACGAACCCCGGCCCAGAATGTGGGAGATATCCACCTTCCGTAAATGGATTAATAAGGATCGGCGCAGTGCTTCCTGACGGCAGCATAGACAAACTCGGCATCAACGGAGTCGATGACAGCAGACTGGTTAATACCGAGAACTGGTCGTCATTGATGTTTTCGTTTTTCCACAAAAGTGCAGGCGCAGCTGCTTTTGCCGTATGGTGGTTTATCAGCTTTATAGACTGCATCACGGCAAACATCTGCAAAAACTGCGTTCGGCTCAAGTTAAACGACATAGCTGCGACCCTCTTTGACTTCGACTGTGATGGTTTCCCGGAACCACGATTTCATCTCTTTGTGGGAGATGATCATCACTGTGCCGCGTTCACGCGCTTTGGCTTCCAGAATCCCCATGAGACGCTCCAGACCGGCAGTGTCGAGCGCGTCGTCAATTTCATCGCCGATAAACAGCTCGATATTCTTACTGGCGCGACTGGCAACCAGATCCTGCAAGGCAAGAGAGCACGCAATGCGTACCTTACGCTTCTCGCCACCAGACAACGTCTGGAAGGATTTGCTGGAGCCTGTTTTGGTTACGCTGATATTGAATTTGTCGCGATACTCGCCTTTCTTCGTTGTCTCCATTGTCGACCATTCGGCAACGATATTGCCGTCCGACAGCGTGTTGAGATACTCCGCAGTCCTGATGTTCAGGAAAGGCGTAACAGACGTCAGGATGTGTGAACGCACGCCTGCTGGGGAGTAAACCTGGCGAGCCTTCTCCAGCAACAGAGCCTGCTCCTGAATACTCTTTAACTCATTTTTAAGTACTGAATGATTAGATTTATTGGCAGCAAGGTTGTCTTCATGACGTTTAATAACGGCCAGAAATGGGTTTACCTCTGCCATAATGCGATTCATGTCGGTACGTGCCCGCGCCACCATCGCTTCGACGGCCACAACTTCACGTTCTCGATGACGCAGCGCACTTAGCTCATTGGTCAGGCGTTCGATTCTGGCGATGATTTCTGATACGTCGGGTGTGGCTGCGACCAGTGCAGACTCGATGCCGAGCGCTTTCTCAAGACGAGCTTTGTGTTGAGCCACTGCCGCTGCTGATGCCTGCGCCTGGCCGATCTCATTACGCGCTTGTTCAATGAAACTCTCCTTTACGGTGGACAAATCTTCTTCGCAGTAGGGCTTTCCGCACGTAACACAAGGTGCTCCGACCTTTGTGCCAACCTCTTCTGCTTTGGTTTTAAACGAGCGAGCACGGTTCATGGACTCGTTCTGTGCCGCTTCTGAAGTGCGGATGCTTGAGCGGATCTCCGTAATCGCACCGCGCACCTTCAGCAGTTTGGCGTCATGCTCTTCTTTGGAGGCCAGCTTACTGCGTTCGCCAGCAATCGCGTTTTCCGTATCCCGGATCTGTTCCGGCAGCGAGCGAATTTCCATCACGACTTCGGACAGCGTTACCTCCGCGCCAGCCAAATCGACGCGGGCCTTGTCCAGACGTTCGCCGCGATCGCGCTCCCAACTATCAGAGGACGCTTTGGCCGCCTCAATCTCTGACTGCGCGGTCTCGATAAGCGTGAGACAGGCGTCCATTTTGGATTTGGTAACATCCATGCGTGCGGCAGCTGCATTAGCACGCTCGCGAGCAATGGCATAGGCTCGCGTTAACCGGTCGACGCCAGCGGCTTCTTCAACGATGGTTTTGAGGTTCTTGTCGGACATACCCGGCAGATCAGGCATCGCTTCCTGACTGGCGTAGATGGACGCCATGAACACCTCTTTCGATGCACCAATCAGGCGTTCAACGAACTCCTGCGTCAGTGTGTCTTTGCCTTTGGTCATATCACCGTCTTCGCCACGAACGATCAGCCGGTTCTTGAACTCTTTGTGTTTGCGGTGGCGAATGATGGCGTAACGCTTTCCTTCATCCTCAACAGTCACCATCACGCGACAGTTTTTCTCGTGGCCTGTAGAGAGCACGTCGTCACCTTTGACGCCATGCGCAGTTTCGCCATACAGACACCACATCAGGCTGTTCATCAAAGTCGATTTGCCCGCGCCATTGCTGGCAGCGGAAGAGTCGCCACTGTTAACCCCCTGAATGAGCACCAGACCGCGTTGGTCTAACTCAACTTCGGCGCTGGCTAACGCCATGAAGTTCTCAACCTGGAGCTTTAGAAATTTCATACAATGCCTCTAACTTTTTGATTCAAATGCTGGCCTTTTCGCAGTTGAAACTCCGTGTGGGCTGGGAAAGATCGGCGTTTCAGTACGCCTTGTTTGCTCAGTCTTCCCAGATAAAACGCCACAGGGTTTCCGTTGGGTGGGTAGGGCTTGTGGAACATCACCGTCTGGCCTCGTTCAAGTCTTTTCATCGTGGAGATGAAGTCCCGAAAGCTCCCAGAATGGCTCGTACTCACATTGCCTCCGCACTCTCCGCTTCGGTCAGGATCTCCTGACACAGCATGTCCAGCTTGCTCAGGTCGAAGCCGCCGTCAGTGTCGTGAACGATCTTGCAGTACGCCGCGACGGACTCGCCCAGGCTGTCTATTTTGCTGGTCTCCGCAGTACTGGCAGTGCCTTCCATCATCGATGCCTTGCGGATGAAGTTGCAGACGACCCCCTTCGCGCCCATTGTCTTCAGGACGTTCTGGAGTTTGATGCCTTCTTCATCGCTCTCAACAACGGCACGGAAGCGCACGTAGTTACCGCGGATTTGGTCGTCTTCCACATCGTCCTCAAGGTTCACGAACTTTGGCGCAGAAGTTTCGTGGTGGGTGAATGTGCCGTCAGGGTTGACGATCATGAAGCCAGCCAGCGAACCAACATCGCCCCAATTCTGGTGCGTCAGCGCCCCGATGCTAACCACTCCAGGCAGCACTTCTTTGTGGTTGTGGTAGTGTCCGGACAGCAACAAACGGAAGCCGATATCTTTCAGTTCCTGTGCGTCGATGCCGACATCAGGCATGGTGGGGATCGCTTTGTTGATCGAGGTATGCACAACGACATCATGGTTGTCGCCATCCAGCCCGGAACGCAGTGTTTTGAGGTCGCTGATAAGCTCTGCGTGGTTATTGCGCCAGCTAATCAGGTGGACGGTAACGTCGCCCATTTTGATGGAGTGGGGACGTTTGCCGCAGACGATTTCCACACCGATTGAGCGCAGAGAGGCCGCTGCATTGGCGCTGTATACGGAATCGTTGGTTTCGAGGTCGTGGTTGCCGGCCAGCATTACCACTTCGAGGCCCAACTCTTTGATGATCCACTCGTAAGTTTCTGTCACGAAATGCAGGACGGAAGGCGAGATAGCACCACGAACATGGAAAGTATCACCAGCCACCAGCATGTGCTTGCAGCCCGCAGCTTTCATGGCTTTGGCAGCTTCTTTCGTGGCGTCCAGTTGGATCTCCAGTCGAGAGTTCAGCCCGTCAGCGTTTGTTGTCGCAAAAGCATCCCAACGATGATAATGGGGGTCTGATATCACCCCGTATGGCAATGTCATGTGTCTTTTCCTTTGTGGTTATTTTGATACAGATATTAAGCGTGTTTAAGAGGCGATCAACCAAGACAACACGGCACATTAGAAAATCTACAGGCACATTATTATGACAAAATATATAAGTAAGTGAATACCTATTTTATGGAGCGGTAAAGATTTCTAAATGTTACAAGCCACTCTATAATCGCAGTCACTCAATGATGACAACCAAACGAAAAAGGAGAACGGACGGTGAAACGCGTAATTATTGGGACGATGGCCATTGCTCTGATCGGATGCGTGCCAAAACCGCCTCAAGATGAAAAGTCAGCTGGCGGGTACGTTGATATTTACTCCACTTCAAGCGTAGCTATTGCCCAGGACAGAGCCGACAAATTGTGTGGAAGCCATGCCTATTATGTCTCCAACGACAATGATTTAACCAAAGTCATGGGTAGATACGCGCCTTCATTCCCAAAAATCCGTTTCAACTGTGATCTTGAAATGGCCGCTTATCACGGTAGCAAAGAGGCAAAGGAGATCAAGATGAAGCGCATAGAGGAAGCCTACAAGGAGATGTACAAGGCCCAATATGAGCTGAAAGAAGTGCGCCGTAAGAACGCTGATCCGAAGAAGCTGGAGTCCTACACAGAACGCGATCCTGACGGCACTATTCGCAGCTACAGCTTCTTGAACGGCAAGTCGTGCGAATCCATCGTATACCCAGACGGCACTGGCAAAACAACTTGCGATTAATTCTTCAGAAGCACCTCATATGGGGTGCTTTTTACTTTGGATCGCGAAACAGCATCTGCGTGCCTTTGGGTGACGTGTCGAAAAGGTGAAAACCTCTGCGTTTTAGCATGTCGGCCATTTGCGAGGATTTGACGTAGCACTTCGCCATCATCGGCTGGCTCGGGTTTGAATCGATCATGTCGGACACCAGCATTGACCCATAGCCTTTCCCGCGCAGCTCTTTGACGATACTGACGGCACGGAGTTCAAGTCGTGGCGCACCGGTTGGATCGAGTGCGGCACAGAACCAGATTAGCCCTGCTTTTTTGTCATCAGAACGGCGCAGCAGGATGTAGATATAATGCCCGGAGTATTGGCCCTGCTCGTTCGTCTGGATGGCCAGCCTGGTCTGCTTCTCAAAGGTTTTACCACCCTTTGATGTGAGGATCTCTTCGTAGAAGTGACCCTTGCGTGCGCCGTCTTCGAACTCACCCATGATAAATGGCATGTCTGCCACAGTTGCTGCCCTTGAATAAAATTCACTCATGTATTAATCCCTAAAGCTCTCAGTGTCTTTCTAAGACACCATATTTTATGCCCCGGTAAAACCATGAGTTTACGTTTAAAACGTCTCAGGGGGCTTCTGACGCGCTACGCTGATGTCGATTACCCCAGCTTTTGGGCGAGGGTCGACAAGATTCAACTCTTCAGCACTGTGATACTCCGTATCGAACTCCCGATCGACATGGCGAATGTAGATGGCCGTAAGAAGGCTGTCGTCGTTCAGGAAGTGTCCGTAGGATTTGCGGATCACTTCGCCAACCTTCTCGATCTTCTCTCCACCCATGCAGAGATGGTTAAACCGGCTGTGTTTCCGCAGCATCTCATCCACCGGGCCGGAGTAGACCTTATCGACTCTCCCGAACCGGATGATATTTCCAGTATCAGCCTCAACCAGACAAACGAGCTTGCCAGGTTCGACCCGGTCTCGCCATGTTACGCCAGAGCGGAATGTGTTGAAGTAGGGTGCGTCTAATCCGATGATCGGTTTACGAAATGCCAGCAGTGGCACGTAACGTATGCAGCTGTTCAGGTGGAAGTGCGCCCCGGCGTCGTGGAGTTTGAGCCGGGTTTCGTTAATCGGGCACTTCGACGCAATGCCGCACAGGTCGCAGAGCAACTTCTGTTTGTTCAGGCTAGTGTTCGATTCAATGGTGTAGGAGCCATCTTCAAGACGGCGAACCCAGCGCGTGCGTTTGAGATCCATAATTCTTATTCAAATAGTTTTGTCCGGGGCAACGATAACTGACAAGGCGCACCGATGTTTGCAAATGCCTGTTTTACTTATACCCATTATTCACAGGACCGATCCAATAATTAGATCCCCAGAGAGATCCTACAGAAGATCAAAAGAGATCCCCGATCGTCTCCAGCCGTTGCGGTTACTGGCCTGAGAGGGGTTTACTATCCACTATGGGGAGGAAAGTAACCTCTGTAGAGAGCATAATAACCGCTATGAAGAGCAAAACAACCTCTCTGGAGAGTGGTCGGTATCCACTGTAGTGAGTAGGATACATTGTCTTAACTGGATAACTCAGTGCCTGTTTTTCTACGTCAGGTGGCTGATATTCATAGAGATGTTGAAAGTTTTGCGTTCAGGCGTGTTTGTTTCGACCACACATTATCCCCAGAAGGGGAGTGATGGCTGGTTTTGCAATTACCTGATTTTTATACACAGGCCCGATCCAGTAATTCAGATCCCAAAGAGAACCAAAGAGACCCACAAAGACCCAAAAAGATCCCCGCACCCAGCAAACCGTTGTGCCACATGGCCTTAGAGGTGATCGATATCCACTATAGAGAGAAGATCAGCCACTATGAAGAGCAAGCCAACCACTGTAGAGAGTAGAAAAACCACTATAGGCGGTAGGATAACCGCTGTGATGAGTGCTACTATCCACTGTAATCAGCAAAGGCCACCAAAGCGGTCGAATAAAAAGAGACACTTGGAATGAGCGAAAACGGCAATAAAAACATAGCGATCGTTGAAGCATTCTCAGAAACAGACAAAAAGACCGGTGAAGTTGTTACGTTAGTTCCTAACACCAACAACACAGTTCAGCCTGTTGCTCTGATGCGTCTTGGTCTCTTCGTTCCGACGCTGAAATCGACCGCCAGGGGCAGAAAGGGGCAAATGGTCTCTATGGACGCCTCTGCTGAACTCAAACAGCTGTCTCTGGCCAAAGCCGAAGGGTACGAGGACATAAGGATCTCCGGCGTTCGTCTGGATATGGATAACGACTTCAAAACGTGGGTAGGCATCATCCACGCGTTCGCCAAACACAAGGTTGTTGGCGACACCGTCACGTTACCGTTCGTCGAGTTCGTCAGGCTCTGTGGCATACCAACGGCCAGATCGTCCGCGAAGTTACGCAAGCGCCTGGACAGTTCTCTAACTCGTATTGCTACAAACACTATCTCATTCCGCAGTAAAGGCTCTGATGAGTATTACGTGACGCACCTTGTGCAGACAGCAAAGTACAGCACAAAGAACGACACGGTCTCGCTGCAGGCTGATCCTAAGATTTTCGAACTCTACCAGTTCGACAAAAAGGTTCTTTTGCAACTCCGGGCAATTAACGAACTCTCCAGAAAAGAATCCGCGCAGGCGCTCTACACCTTCATCGAAAGTTTGCCACCTGACCCGGCACCAATCTCGTTGGCTCGCTTACGCGCCAGACTTAACTTAACCAGCCGCACCATTACCCAGAACGCGACAGTCAGGAAGGCGATGGAGCAACTTCGGGAGATCGGCTATCTCGATTACACCGAAGTGAAGCGCGGCAGCTCGGTCTACTTCATCATCCACTATAGGCGGCCGAAGTTACGCCCGTCATTGCCACCAACTAAAGCTGCGCCTGAAGAACCAGAAGACATCTTGCCTGGTGATGATCAGGAGGACATTATCGATGTTGTTCCTGAAGAAAAAGAGGGTGAGATGGTCATGTTGAGCAAGGAAGAACTGGCGATTCTCGAAGAGCTACGCAAGGCAAAAGCTCGCAAATAACCCAACCACTGTAGAGAGTAGAAAGGCTCACTATCCACTGTAGTGAGCCTTTTGTTTATCTGAAATCCGCTATCCACTGTAGTGAGTAACAACAACCGAAGAGTAGCCACTGTAGGCAGTGGCGCTCAAATAGCGAAATAAATGTTAGTGGTTACAAACCTAGATGAAACAAGGGCTGCGAGGTTAGTGGTCACTGGGTATCTTGTTAGATCCACTCTCTATAGTGGTTATCGTTGTTCCCGTAGTTATTGGCTATCCACTGTGGAGAGCAGAATCGGTTGGCCGTATTTACTAACCACTGTAGTGAGTAGATATCCGCTGAAAACAGTGAAGGTTTACTCTCCATAGTGGATACCCGCTGGAGAACGCATTCCATCACTCTCTATAGTGGTTGTTTGCTGCGAATGAACGCCTGTTTACTCCCTACAGTGGATAGCGACGTCGATAATCGCCACTTTACTCACTACAGTGGATACCGGATATCACGGCAGCCGTTTTACTCACTACAGTGGTTATGGGCCGGATACGCACGCGGTGAGCTGGCTACTCACCGCAGTGGTTAGTGTTATCAGTGGATTTTCTTCAGCAGACCCCAGAGTGTCCCGGCCTTCGTCGTGAGCTTACCTGTTTCCGGATCGTACATGCGCCATTCGCGACGCTGGTGGACAATGACACCGTCCTCACGCTCCAGACGCTCCAGCACGCCGGGTTGCTTAAACCCTTTGGCACGCCAGTAGCCGCTTGTTTTTTCGATTTCCAGACCTGCCAGTGTAACCGCCATCAACCAACCTCCTTGCAGTCATCGAAAAGGTAGCTGGCGTTCTTCGCGTGAACGCCGTAGACATCACCTGATTTGTTGTAAACGAACTTATCTTCACCCACGCCAGACAGTTTGCCGTTACGTTTGGTGAGATAGGGGGAAGACAGGACGCGATCATCGCGCACAACATAAAACTGTTCGCCGCTGTCCACAACCATCGCGCCGTAGCTGGCTTTGACGACATTGCGGATCACGTCGTTCTTCACTTCGGCCACTGACATCTCACACTCATAGACGTGCGTGTCCGCGTAGACAGGGAGGGAGAGCAGCGCCAGAGCCAGGGCTATTTTCTTCATGCCACGACTCCTTTGATAACGCCGAATGCTGAGTCGAATACCAGCACTACGGCCAGCGCATTAACCATCGCGCCATTAACAGGCGCCAGCGCTTTACGGATTGCTCCGGTGAAGATGCAATCGAGCACAAAAGCTATCGAGACAATAAGTAATAAAGTGTCTAATACAGTTTTCATGATAGGTAGATACTAACTTATATATTTTTTGCTGTAAATATCACTCAAAAGTGCTGATGCCTAAGATACGCTCAAGATGAGCCGCGTCTTCATCGCTTACCGGCATCGTGTCGTCGACGTACCAGCAACTACCGTTGTGCCAACAAACACCGTCATCATCGACATACACAGAATCCGCATCCATGCCTGTGTACTCAACGAGATTGCGCTCAATTGCCGCTTGAATTTCTTCATCGTTCAGCCCATCACACTTGACCATGAACAACGGGTAAACGTCATAGTCGGTGCTGGCTGAAATGCGAACCAAAATCTTCATGTGTTTTCTCCTTGTTGGTAAGTACTTATTTATATTAATGTGCGCCATGCGGCGCACAATCATTGTGTTCAGGCTGGAGGAAAGAACTTCTCCAGCGTGCGGTCTACAGCTTTATCAATGTGCATCAGATGCCAGACGACCATATCTTTGCTTCCCAGACCGCGGGTGTAGATCACGTCGAACTTACGCCAGGCGGCGTGAAACCAGTGCGGTGTATCATCAACCGGCAGATTCTCTCCAGCCTCCTTGAAGTACTTGAGCAGCATGGCCTGTTCAGCGGTTGGCGTCGGGCCAATCTCTTCCGCGTACATTCTGATGAAACGCTGCCAGTCGGCTTCATCTTCTGAAGGTTCCGGTGCGTTCATTTCTGCAATTGCCTCGCGCAGCTGCGTCGCCCACTCTGGTTCCGGGAAGCCCTGGGCAATTTCTGCATCCACTACATCCAGCGCAGCGTTGGCCGCGTCATACAGTTTCTTCACGCTTTTTCTCCTGCATTAAAAGGAACACGGTCATTGCCGCTCTGAAAGGGTTAGGGTTCTGGATCAGATGTTGTGGCGTGGAGCTATCCACGCTTCTGTGGGCCGCTCTCCACTCGCCTGGCTGTCTGGCAGGGATTACGCCGATTCTGTGCCGGTAAATAATGTCCCAGGCATCCTCCGGATCGTTGCACCAGTCGAAAGTTCCGGCTCCATTCGGCCCGATAGCGACCACTGCTGTGTAATCGCCTTCCTGTGAGCCTTTCCAGCCATATTGTGAGATGAGCGGCCGATGACCAGTTGCTTCCGCGACCAGGCAGTTAATCTCAAAGTCCGTCATCTCGCTGTAATTTTTCATTCCCGATCTCCTTCTCCAACAGTTGCCGAACAACTATGTGGCGTTGTCACTTTGTACTTCTACGGATGCCAATTCCGTATTAGTAACCAATTTGTTTTCTTGTTGGTGATAATAACGAAAAGAAAAAGGCGTCCAATGGACGCCCTGTGATTACGCTTCTTCTGTTTCGGCTGGGGTCGACTCTTTCGCTCGACGCTCGTCTATCGCCTGGAGTGCTGCGATGATTTCCGGAAGTGGCTTCTCGCGGTACATCTCGACGATCTGTGACTTGGTGTATTTCTTCTCGCCAATTTCCACACGCCCGCTGGCGTTCTTGGGCAGGTATCCTTCCTCCAGCATGTACTCAACCAGAGATTCGATGACGTCCAGCCCGCGAGTCGGGTCGAAGTAGAATTTCCATGAGCATTTGCCAAACGGAGGTGCGACTTTGTTTTTGATGCACTCGGCACCAACGTCCTGTCCGATCTTCTCTTTGCCATCCTTCATGACGGATGCACCCAGACGGATGCGCACCGACGCGTAGAACTTCGGAGAGTCGCCACCCGGAGACGTAGTCGGATCGCCAAACATCACGCCAATTTTGGTACGCACCTGGTTCAAGAAGATGATGCACGCGTTGTACTTACGCGCCCAGAGCGCCAGAGTAGGGAAGTTCGCACTCGTCGCGCGCGCCAGCGCCGTGTTGTCGTTCATGTTCAGCTGATCTTTGTCCTTCGCAGTGCCTTCTGCCATCTTGTCGAACTTCTCAGCCTTCGAGTTCGGAACCATCGACGCCAGAGAGTCGGCAACGATGCAGATAGGGGCTGTTTCCGGGATAAGCTCTTCGTCGCGCACCAGCTTGAGGATTGTGCCGATCAGCTCAACGGAGTCTTCGAAGGTATCCGGCTGTTTGTAGACCCACTGACCGTCGTCTTCGTCGGCGTTCAGGCCGTTCGCCACCGCAAGACCAACGTCGAAGCTGTTTTCGTGGTCAAGGAATACGGCCAGACCATCCTGTTTCTGTGCTGACACCATCGCTGCCGTCGCCAAAAAGGTTTTACCAGCGCTTGGCGGCCCGAAGACTTCAACGATACGCCCACACGGAAAACCACCGTCGTAACGTCCGGAGATGGCTTTGTTCAGTGGAGGGAAACCGGAGTCAATCCAGTGGGAGACCTTCTGGATCTCGTCATTGCTGCCGATTTTCTTTTTCAGCGCCAGTGCCAGTGCGGATTTGTCTTTTGCCATGATTAGGCTCCTTTTGATTCGTTGATTCGCTTCGAAGCAGCGGCTTCGTCAAACTTGATTGCGTCGTGATTCAGGTGTTTGGCGACGCGAGCGATGATCTTCACGACCTGCTCGCTGACCAGCGCGAACTCGCGCTCAGTTGCAGAAATGCCAGCAGCGCCCAGAATGTTCGGCAGCGCCACCACAGCGTGCTCGCCGTGGCAGAAGACAATCTCTTTAGCCAGCATGGTTGGCGTAGTTGCCCCGCCATTAATGATGGATTTCAGCATCAGCAGTACCTCTCAAATGGCAGAACAAACACTTCCAGATCTTCCAGAAACGACCGGAAATTCAGCTCGTAACACATCTGTTCGAAGGCATTCATGTCGCGTGCGCCTTTAATCGACTCGATTTCGCTGGGTGGGAATTTTGTGTCGATAAGGTTCATCAGCATCATGTTGCGCTTAAAGGCTTCGAGCATCCGGCAGCCCGTCTTCTCGTTGAAGGCATTCTTTGCCAGCTTGTTGAATGCCGTCTTATAGCGACCTTTGTTGATGACAATGGAGCCGTCGTTAATACCGCGTACCATTGCGGCCACGCTTCCCCATTCATGAAGCAGCTCTTTCGCGCCACCATCACCAATGCCACCGACGCCTTTGATGTTGTCCGAGTTATCGCCCTGCAACGCTTTCGCTTCCAGAAACGCGCGTGGTGTTGGCAGACCTGTCAGCTCTGCGAACTGTTCGAAGTTCACCTGCTTGTGCTTGGCATCTTCACGCAGGCTTACCCAGCTCACATTCTCGCGAACCAGCTGGAGCCAGTCGCCATCACCTGTCAGCAGGTAGATATGATCGACGGTCGGCTGCGGAGCCAGGCGAGAGACCAGCATTCCAGCTAGGTCGTCCGCTTCTGCGTCCTTTGCAATGAGTTGGTTAACGCCCAGCGCGGTCATCATTTTCAAGATGTACGGCTTCTGGATGGCAAAGCCTTCTTTCATCTTCTTCATATCCGGGTCGTCATCGCGATTCGCTTTGTACTCCGGGTAGAAGTCGCGACGTTTGTCGCTGAATCCATCCCACAAGATCATTGGGCGGGCATGGAGGATTGAGGCGTAACGACGAACGTTCTTCACGAAGCCAAAAGCCGCCTGAACTTCCATCTCGCCGTTGTGTAATTTGTCGGATTGCTGGTGGTAATAGCCCAGGCTGTTACCGTCCACAAAGAGATAATTCACCGGTACACTCCTTCCAAAAAGTAAGGCGTCCGTAGACGCCTTACTGGTCACGTTATGGGATTACAGAGCGTCCAGTTCAGCCAGCAGGTCATCGAGACCTTCGTCGGCTGGTGCGGATGCAGCGGCAGCAGATGCTGAAGCACTTGCAGCTGCGGCGGCTTCCGGAGCTTTGGCTTCTTCCGGTTTAGTTTCCGGTTTGAACTCAGCTTCAGCGGCACGCAGGATCTCTTCATCAACCAGGCTGGTGGACTCTGGAGCCGGAGTGTGTGCTGTAGCGACAGCAGCTGCACCTTCCGTATGACCAGTGATAGAGCCAAAGCCTGGCAGTTCAGCAGCAGCTGATTTTGCAGCGGAAGAAATGGCCGGAGAGGACATTGTTGCTGCCGGAGCCGCGATACCAATCAGACGACCCATAGTGCGAGCCGTAGACAGCAGACGGGTTTCGTCAGCCTGGTTCGCGTATGCGATCAGATCGTGTTGGGTAGTCCAGAGCTTCTCAGGAATGTCGCCTTTGTAGACTTTACGTTTCGGGGATACGTCGTACTTGGTGTCACGACCGGAACCGGTACGCTTAATCAGGAACGCATAGCCTTCTTCTTTGCTCAGTGGATTGCCGATATCATCCGCAATATCTTCGGACATCACTTTGCAGATATCGTCGAAGACCGTAGACGGCAGCTCAATCAGCTGGCATTTCTCTGCGTCTGCAAAGTCTTCACGCGCAGACAGAACACCGTTGACCAGATAACGCGGTGTAGCACGCATACCATTAATGCGTTCTTCCATCGCTTTGTTGCCCTTAAAGCGAGCACGTCCTTCCATGACCATCTCACACAGCTGGCAAGCGCGGCCGTGGGTGTGCTGTTCGCAGATGTAGGCGGTGGTTACTTCTTTGCCTTCCTCATTCTGATGCTTAACGTAGTGCATACCGAATGTCTGGAAGAACACGCCATTCGGGTCGTCCTTGTTCGGAAAAATGCGCAGATAGTTATTGCCGTCTTTCAGACGGGTCAAATCAACGTTATTGCCACGTTTAGAAGCAATATCGCCGCGAGTCTTGTTAAGCAGATCAAGTAATGACTTAGACATGTGTTTCTCCTTGTTTTGATTGTGGCCATTGGCGCTATGCGCGTTGGGCGTTCGTTTGTTCGTGGCTCTTTCGAGCGGAAAGAATAATAGATCAGTACTTACTTATGATCTAGCGTAAATTAACGGGGAGAGTGGAAACGTTCGGCGCCCAAACGTTCAATCTCCACGATAGCCATTTTGGACGCCTGGACAATCATGTCGCGGCGGTGGGAAAAGGCGACAACAGCGTGCTTGTACAGATCAGCAACGTGCCGGGCATCGTCGAGTTTCTGGCGCTTCGCGAGGTATTGCGGGTTGGTTCTAACCTTCGCCTCCAGTACGGACTCATTAAACTTAATGCCGTTCATACTCAGGTTCTTACGCTCATTGTCGTAGATCTTCGCCTCAATCGCATCGAGGGAGAGTTTTGCATCCGCGACCTCACGTTCCGCCCGCGCCAGCTTAGAGCCGTACTCCATCAACAGGCGCGGTTGCTGACGCCAGACTTCCTCCAGATTGTCGCGGTCGAACTCCAGATCGGACATGATTTTTTCGTAGATATCGGTGCTCATGGTGTTAATTACCTGCTTATTTATATATATCAATTTTATCATAGTGGAAGCAGGCGGTGGAGATTATGACACGATGAAATGGAGGTTATGAGATGGGCAAGCCAGTGAAAAATCAGGTGGTTCTGGTACTCTATGCGCCGTTAAAAGCTGGCCGTAGACAGCGTGCGACAACAGGGCGGGGACATGGACGGATGAATTTCATTCGCCGTTGACAGATGTCAACGCTGGTAATAGTATAATATTGTCGGAGGCGAATGAAGAAACATTCGAACAAGCACATTCAAGCGGCCATTGAATATGCTTTAGACCAAGGCTGGGTTTGGGTTGCACCGGGCGATTCTGCTCACTGCTTTTGCAGGTTGCGTTGTGGCAATCCAGAAGGTGAACACCGAGATCACCAAATGAGTGTATGGTCGACGCCGAAAAGTGCTGAAAACCATGCCAAGCGAATCATAAGCACCGTAAAACACTGCAAGTGATTTTGCCCGGTAAGGAGTGGCGACAACCGCTCCTTACCGAATATAAGAGAATACTCTGAATACTAAACGAAGAGGTACTATGGCGCTTTATAACTTCACTCTGACACTCTCAGGCGTAACGTATGAGACCGAAGGACTGGAAGACGCGCTGTACGAAAGCGGCTGTGACGATGCGCTGATTTGCGCATATGGAAACTCCGTCTATGTTGAGTTCGACCGCGAAGCTGAATCGCTGGATGCAGCTATTGCATCAGCGGTCGACAATATCGAATCAGCCGGAATCGGCGCTATTGTTGAATCTGTCGACTCTGCCCTTGTAGGCTTGAGCGACATTGCAGAAATAACAGAAATGTCTCGCCAGGCGATTGCGATGCTGAAAGATGGCACTCGTGGTAGCGGAGACTTCCCTTGCCCTATCCAGCGAATCAAAGGCCAGTCTCCACTTTGGGATTGGGCTGATGTTGCTGAATGGCTGTTAAAGAATGGCCGACTGAAAGACGGCAGCGAGCTGGTTGTTAACGCTCGCGTATTAAGTAAATGGAACTTGGCGCTTAGAGCTAGTGCCTCAAAAGACTTTAAAGAGGTCGAATCAATCGCGGCATCGCTAATTGAACGACGCCACAAAACAGTCGCATAGTCTTTCCTGTATTTGGTTCCACAGTCTCAACTTTAAATATATACATTGATGCGTAATTGAGAAATCATGACAGAAGACACCAAACGAGGCACTGCATTAGTTCGCGCTTTGAACACTAATCAACTAGTTGATTTAGGTAAAGACTACGGCGAAATTACTGTAGACTCTTTGATGGAGTCAGGCCTGCTAAAAGATATTCCAGTAATTAAAACAGTATTAGGGATTTCTGATGCTATAGGTGGCATTCGAGACTACTTGTTTACGGGGAAACTCGTTCGATTTTTGACTCATTTTTCTGATCTCAGCGATGCTCAACGAATAAATATGACCGAAAGGTTGAATAGCGACGAAAATTTCGCGGGCAAAGCAGGCGAGCGACTTATTGAAATCATCGACCGACTGGAAAGTGAAAATAAACCAGAAATTGCGGCTGCATTTTTAAAAGCATTTTCATGCAAACGCATTGATTTCATTACATTACGTCGCTTGATGGCTGCTCTTGAGCGTATCCCTGCCTTTGATATAGAAGAGTTGGACACATTTAGCCAATACAATGGAAATAATCATCCTGGTACCGCTCTCGATCAGGCTCTGATGCTCTCGTTCGTTAATGCGGGATTGGCGGAAAATAATGGTGGATTTGGCGGAGGCATCATTCTCCCGACAAAGTTATGTGCCATATTTGTTAAAATGAAAGAGTTCAAACCAGAATAATCTATGGTTGACTTAAACCGGTATTCGGGGCGTTAAATCCTCTTACGCGTAAAGCGGTTTAATTTTCCAGATGAGCCGGCACCTAATTTCATCAACTGGATTTGTCAGTTTACCGTTGACAAAGTTGGCATCATGTCAAGCATGTCAACTATTTACGTTCTCAAAATAAGTAGAAAAAACAATAAATTCCCTATAGGTATTATGACGTCTAACAGCGAATGTAGTTTATAGAATGCAAAATAAAAGTTGCGCAAACCAAAAGGTCATGCGTTAATAGCGGCGTCGGTTTGCAAGACAGACCTTATGAAAGCAGTTTTAGTAAAGCAGTCCGTAGTTCAGGTGTTATCCAACAGATTTCCCTTCTTCGTGAGTCTCCTCCTAAGTGCCCAAGTAAGTCCCACTCTATCAGACCAAATTCGCCGCGTTGTGTGGCTCTCGAATCAAGAAGGTAATATCTATGTCTAACAAAATGACTGGTTTAGTAAAATGGTTTAACGCTGATAAAGGCTTTGGCTTTATCACTCCTGCTGATGGCAGCAAAGATGTGTTCGTTCACTTCTCTGCAATCCAGAGCAATGACTTCCGTACCCTGGACGAAGGCCAGAAAGTTGAGTTCTCTATCGAGAATGGCGCTAAAGGCCCGGCAGCAGCAAACGTTGTAGCCTTAAGCTAATTCACTCTGGTAATCCATTTGCTGCGATAACGAAGACGGCTTTAGCCTGAGTAGACAGAACGATGGAATTATCAGACGGTGGAAGGCTGATCTGGCAGTATTCGCCCGACCAACACGCCACCAATAAATGAAACCCGCCAATCGGCGGGTTTTTTGTTTATGCGACTTTCTTGCCAAAAATGTTGGATAGCGTGACTCTGGTCTGGCGCTTCAGCCTGTACTGTCTCACATCGCCAATCTTGTTCACTTCCATAAACTCTTTGGCCACCTTCAGCACCAGCCGATTGCGGAACACTTTGAACGCCTCCAACTGTTCCTCTGGATTATCCGATTCGTAGATCTCCAGCAGATACTGGCACGCCTTCGGATCTTGCGTTTTAAGCGCCAGCGCTCTGGCACATTTACGCAGACGACTGACTTTATCGGCACCATCCAGCCCGGCGAACGCCAGCGCCAGATCTAACGTGACCGGGCAGTCGATGATTTCCCAGAACTGCGACCGCATGGTGGCCGCAACTGCTTTATCCTGAAAATCCGCTGGGATAGCCGCCAGCGCTTGTGCAATCTTCTGTGTCTCGTTCATGGTGTTCTCTTTATTCATTTGCTAATAGTCTCCGCTACCTCTGCCAGAATTGCTTCCAGCTTTTCGCCTTCCTCTGGGCGAAAGTACAAAATGTTCGGATTAAATCCGTAGAAAACGGTCACATCCAGCTCCGGCAGATATTCTTTGCGTCCAACCAGGTCGGATGGTTTGCTCTTGTTGTTGAAGAGCGACGTCGCCCGGCTGCCACACGTCAGCACATAGGTCGGACGCACCAGATTGATCTCTTCACGCATAAAGTCGGTGAACTGGCCGATCTCGTCTTTGGTGTAGTCTTTCTCTTTGTCCTTCACCTTTTTGCACACGCCAGTCACGTAGAGATCGCCCATGCGCAGATCGCCTGAAGTAAGTAATTTCGCCTTAAAGTCGTCGTAGCCGTTCTCCATGAAGTAACCGGTACGCCCATCATTGCCGTTCGCGTTGTCCAGAATGACCATGATTTTCGGCTTAATACCAATGCTTGGACGGATCAGGTCGTCTCCCAGACCCATTTCGGCCGCCATGCGAGTCATCAGTACATTCACTTCAGCAGAGCGCTTAGGGTTCATCTCGAACGGTCGAGAGGCTTTTACAGCGTCGATCACCAGATTGCCCATCAACTCTGCCTGGTCGCGCAGTCGTTCCGGATCTGTCGCTGGCAGACTGCCAGGCTCAATCGATGCGAACGCACCTACTTTTTGCAGTGACTCGCGTACCCGGCTGTTACACGCACGCTTCTCGACCGCTTCCTCAAATTGCTCAAGTGACTCGAATTTGCCGCCAACTTTCTCACGCGCTCTCATGATGGCCTGGCATCCGTTCTCAGAGCAGCCTTTCACAGCAGAGAATGGCGCATACAGTACCTGGCTGCCGTCTTCCAGCGTGCGGATCTCAATTCGGTTAGATGACACGTTAACGTCTGGTGGTAATACGCGAATGCCATAGGTCAGCGCATCCTTAACCAGCCCCTGGTGCTTATCCTCGCCCAGAATGGTGAGCGCAGCAGCGAAGAACTCAGCAGGGTAGTGTGTCTTTAACCACATAGACTGATAGCTGATCAGCGAGTAGGCAACGGAGTGTGATTTGTTGAAGGCATACGCGCCGGATTTCTCAAACATATTCCAGATTTCTTCGGCTCGTTCGTGCGTCAGGCCATTGCTCTCTTCAACTACACCGGTAATTTTCATTCAGTCACCTCATCAATCTTCACGAACTCATACCCATTGGAGGCCAGCCAGTCCCGCTGGCGCTCCCAGCTCCATACCTCTTCACGCATTTCGCTATGCAGGCGAATGTGGGCGTCTTCTGGAAGTGCCACCAGATTCCCAGGGGCGTTATCTACCGTATCGCGGTTAATATGGTGGACATGTTCATCGTCACGTAGCTCCCGACCGAGACGTTCTTTCGCTATCAACCGATGAACGTATTCGTATTGCGAAACGCCATTGTTACCAACCAGCTGCATCATGTAGCCGTTGGTTTTTACGATGATGCCACCTTTGTAGTTGTTCGCTTCTTCTCCGATCTTTCCGCGTTTGGCAGCCGCCAGCTTTTCCTTCGTCTCCGCGCGGATTGTTCTGCCGGTCAGCTTTTTCGAAACGGTGGCCACTCGCTCATCGGTATCAGCACGCAGACCGGCATTCCACGAGGTTTTCCCATACATAGTGTTGCCAGCGCCAGTCCGGGCTTCGGAGAGTCGCTTCATGCGTTCGTCATTATTTTTGTTTTTGCCACGATTCCAGGCTGGGGTAGCGGAGATCCGCGCGTTCCCGCGCCTGATCCCCCATTTGGCTAATAAGCGGTCAATATTTGCCTTGCTGCAACCAGCTTCGGCGGCAATGTCTTCTTTTCTCATCAGGTCAACCATGTAACGCTGACGTAACCATTCTTCTGTGATTTTGTACTTCGTACCCGGCATTTCTAAGACTCACTAAACAAATTGTTTTCTTATCTTATAAATTAATTCTCAAATATCGAAGCTCGTTATGTCGGCATTTATTGCCATTGCTTCGGCATAAGTGCGACGCTCACCATCAGCGCAAAGTAGGCGTGCTGCTTTATGGATTTTTCTCGTAGAACCGTCATCCAGTGACACTGTCACCCAGCCTTCCTCCGCTCGCTTAATGAAGTCGCCGCCAATGGATTTCATTTTCTCCATATCTTTTTTCCCGATCGCTTTCCTGACCGAGTCTGCTTCCGCCATTGAGAACCCCGCCAAGATTCGCGTAGCAGCCATGATCTGTTCCTGATAAATCAGAACACCGTTTGTGTCGCGAGAGATGTCGTCCAGCATAGGGTGTAAGGAATGTGGAGCCATGAAGCCTTTGGCCACGGAGACATAGTCGTCCAACATGCCGGATTGAATCGGGCCAGGTCGGAAGAGTGCGGTAGTGGCGACAACGGTTTTGAAGCTCATTGGTTCAATGCCGCCGCCCAGATCTTTAAGCAGCTTGCGCATGGGGCCGGACTCCAGCTGGAATACGCCCTGCGTGTACCCTGCAGCGAACCCATCCAGAACCTTGCGATCGTCCAGTGGGATAGCATCGAGATTGATGTCTTCCCCGGTACTCTCTTTGATGTAGCGTTTCGCGCTATCCAGCAGATCGAGCGTTGCCAGACCGAGAACGTCCAGCTTAATCAGCCCCATCGCCTCGCAGTAACGTTTATCGAACGCAATACAGCGAGCGTTGCCACGCAGCTCGACGGGCGTGCGCTCTACCAATGGAACGCCAGCGACGATCATCCCCGCTGCATGACGGCCAAAACCACGCATTAGGTTTTGCAGCTTACACGCCGCTTTGAACGCTTCCGGGTTTTTCGTGGCGTATTTGTCCAGGCTGGCCAGTTGCTCGCGCAGCTCTTCCAGTGACAGGCTATCGTCTTCCAGATTCTTGAACTCTTTGGATACCGCCATATCCGCAGCGTCGACACCGTAAATACGTGCAGTGTCACGCAGCGCCGAAGCCGCGCCCAGATAGGTGAAGTTCGGAATACCTGCAACGTAATCTTCGCCATAGCGTTCATTCAGATACTCGATCACCTCATGTCGACGTGCCTGGCTGAAGTCCAGATCCGCATCCGGCAAGTCGAGACGTTCAGGGTTAATGAAACGCTCAAACAGAAGACCGTGACGGATAGGATCGACGTTGGTTATGCCGATGCACCACGCTACCAGAGAACCGGCAGAGGAACCACGACCTGGCCCGACAGGAATGCCAGTTTCACGGCTGTGATTCATCAGGTCGCGCACCATCAGGAAGTAACCACAGAAGCCCAGGCGGGTCAGAGTGTCCATTTCGTACTTCAGGCGATCAACATACACACGGTGCTCAGAAGCCGGTGGTGTGTAGCCAAACTCTTTGGTAGTAAGACGCTTGCGCAGCCCCGCGACAGCCAGCTTCATCAGCGTTGCAGGCTCGTCGTCTGCCATCTTGGGCAGTGCTGGTGACAATTCATGCCAGCGCCATGTGCAGGCTTCAATAATGGTGTCCTGCGTTGTTGAGGCCATTGCAGCTGTTACCGGCACATCCATTCGAACGGAGAAGGCTTTCAGCGCTTCAAGGAGATGGCGGCGACCATTAACGGCGTTATCTCGCTGGTGGGGAATACGCAGACGATGCGGCTGGTCGATTTTGATGTTGTTCGTAACCATGTGCGCAATGTCTTTAATGTCAGCGTCGTCGACCGCTTCGTAATAAGCGGGATAGAACGCCACTGGCTCTATTTTCAGTGCGCTCGCCACTTTCATCGCCCGGACGTTAATCTGGTCGTAGAATGGGGTAGGGTGCGGATAAACCACGCTGTAGAAGTTATCGCGTCCTCCAGCTGTCACCAGCGTCCTGATAATCTTTGCGAAGTCCCGGCGCTGGAATACACTGCCAATGTCAGACGTCAGCAGGATGATGTTGCCTTTGGCATATGCGGCCGCCAGCTGGTCAAGCGCCAGACGCGGGACAAAGTAGAATTGCTCGCGCTTGTTGGCTAAGGTCATCAGTTCGCACACGTCGCGATAACCTTGCTCGTTCTTTATCAGTGCCGTGAAGCAGTAGCTGCGATCACGTACCAATGATTCCATACATCTCCCTGACTCTTTCGCAAGGCGGGCGCGGTGCTCGTATGTCGGATCGTCGACAACATTCAGCTTAACACCACAAATAACCGCCATGTCGTCGCCAGCGGCACGTTGCAAGGGGATCACACTGGCAATGTTCATGCTGTCAGCGGAAATGACAGCGGTGTAGCCAGCGTCTCTCGCGATTTTCACCGCGTTTTCTGCTTTTAGAGCCGACTCTCCCAGGGAGAAGTCAGTTCTGACCATCAGAGCCTTCATGTGTTTTTACCTTTCTGGTTTTCTTGATTTTGTCATTGGGGAAGCCAACGAACTTCCCATACATCGAAATCGCAACCTCTTTGGCTGACTGGTGGCACTCGGGCCTATCCGGACACGCCAGACAAGCCCGGCCAGTTTCAGACGCTGCGATAAGAGAGCCGAAACATCCTTTACGCACGATTAACCGAAGATCTTCTGAACCACTTCACGCGCTGCCTGTGCAGACGTGGATGGAAGTTTATTGATAAACGACTTTTCGATGCCGGCAGAGAAATCACCGCGCATCATTCCGATTTTTGCGGACAGCAGCAGCTCGCGAGGGCCGATTGGCTGGCTGATCAGATGCTGTTCATAACCTTCACGGACAAGATTCGCGAATTTAACCATCTTCTCGGCGTATTCGCGGATGACACCAGCCTCAGCCAGCATGTTGACTTCAGCCTTAGTGCTCATGTACTTCACGTTCGAAACAATGCCGAAGCGCGAGAAGTTCGCCGCGTTCTGGATGTTCGTACCTTGATAGAGACCCGTTTCGTCGCCAGAGCCGTTAGTGTTGCCAGTGCCAATGAAGGCAAAGCGTTTATGCGGAGTGATACGGCGCCAGTCCGGAGTTGCCTCTTTGATGATCAGCGGCTCTCCTTCAAGAACTGGCTGGTACACACCCAGAATCTGCGGGAACGCGAAGTCATATTCATCAGCGAGGTACACCCAGCCGTTTTTCATAGCCAGTGCCAGCAAACCAGGCTCGAAATAGGTGGAGCCATCGCGAGCGAGGATCTGGCCTGTAACGTGCGCTTCTTCCATAGACGCCGTATGCTGGGCGCGGATCAGTGGTCGATTCAGCAGGGCGCATAGTTGCGTAGGAAGAGAAGATTTACCGGTTCCTGCATGACCCCAGAGATAGCCTGGGATTCCGATTTCCAGCATCATGAAGATGTCTTTAATTAGGTCGAAGTCGCCATACACATAGTTCTTCTTCGCTTCCGGTACGAACTCCGGATATGGCGTGTTGACGTTGACTGTCACCTGTAGTGGTTTTCCGCGTGGCGTTCCCAGCTCTTTGATCGTTACGCCAAGCAGCTCGTGCGCGGCCACCAGTTCAGTCTTGTATTCGACCGTTCCTACGTAGCCCGGATGTGCGCTAATCTCCGCTACTTTTCCTTCGCCTGAATGCTTTTCGGCACGCTTCTCATTGAGTTTGGCCAGTGCCGTGCGAGAGATCGTTGGTTCATCCGGAAACGCAGAGGTGTACATTTTCACCACTTCGTCCACGTCCAGACCCTTCGCGGACTCAGGAATGTTTTCGCAACGGCCCATAGAGATATGGGATTTCAGGTAATGAAAGGATTTGCCACACCACTTGCAGACGATGGCTTCCGGCAAATGTTCTTCTTGCTGTAGTGCAGTAGCGGTCATGTGTTTTTCCTTACTGTTTGTCGTTCGTGGGGTATATCTTATATAAATATATTAGGCTGTATAGTAAGTGATTACTTATTTTTGCGGGTAAAGCCATTACCCAAGAATGATACGAGATAGCTCAGTGACGACTGACGGCCCTAACTCTTCTACGCTGTTTACCAATGCGTAATTTTTGTAGTAACGCCGTGGTGCGTCGGTCAAAACGCCGATAGCCATCAAATCGATGTCACTCAACGTCTCAATTTCTTTGGTGACGGTTCGCAAATGCTGATGGAACCCATCGCCTGCAGCACATGGCGCCCCGTCGCTCATAACCAGCATGATCTTCTTGTCCTCCATTCGCCCCGCAAACAGAGTCGCCAGCTGCGCGACGCTCTCACCATCGACGTTATTGAGCAGGGGGAACGTCTCACACACGCAGCCCATGCGGGCGCGGATCTCTGGCGAGTTAGCTTTCTCATTCCAGTTTTTGATAATGGGCAGCATTAGTGCCTCGAAGCGAGTAAACCCGCGCTTCGACATGGTTTCATAATCCGGACTACCAAACGTGGTAAAGCCGGTGATGATGTTAGGCACATTGATACGATCCAGAGCATCCGCAATGGTGTAGGCGCTGGCGAGTGCCAGTTGAATCTTCCTGCCGCTCATTGAGCCGGACAAGTCGATAACCTGCTGGACGCATGCGTTCACTGCTCTGTGGTCTTCCTTCTTGCGGAACACGCGGTCGTCGTTCATTGCCAGACGATACAGGTTCGCGCCATGTATCCGCCCACGTCTCTGGCCTGGGATAAACTGAACTCGGTTGCGGCTGGCGATAGCTCGCTCCAGGTCTTTGGCCAGAGTCGAAGAAACGCCTGCTGACAGATGTTTTTCGATTTTCAGTTCAAATAGCTTTCTACCTTCCGGAACCATGCGGTAGCGATCGACCGGTGAGTGCATTGGGATTGCGCCGAACGTCTTTCTGGTGCGCTTTACATGCTCTTCAGCCTCATCAATCAACCCGATAAAGTCGTATGAACGATCGTATGGGCGATACTCAGAAAGTGAGGCGCTCATAAGCTCTTTGATGATGGTGGCCGACAGTGCGTCTTCTGTCATTTCGCCTGTTCCGTCTTCCATCTCGTCGAGCGCCTTGAGTGCGTCCTCCAGAGTCATTTCATCCGGAGCAGGAACAAAGCCTGACTCACTGTCTTCAGGCGCTTCCGCAGCACCCTCATTTTCTTTGCCTTCGCCGTCTGTGTGTTCGGCGGCGTCATCTTCCTCTTCGCCTTCTCCTTCGGATTCATCATGACCGGCATCGGAGTTTTCGCCGTCATCACTATCCCCGTCGCCAGCTGCGCCAGAGCCATAACCATCGGAGTCATCGGCGTCTTCGCGAATGCCATCACCAGGCGTTGGAGAGCCAGTGTCATCACTATCACCTGATTCCATGCCGTCATCATCGGATTCTGGGGTGTCTCCTGATTCCTCTTCGCCTGCTTCTGTATATTTACTTTCTGTATCACTAATTTCTTTATCCCCTGTAGGTAAGTCCTTATCTACTAATTCAGGCAAATCAGAATCCCCAGACTCTTCCTCTTCTGAGGCGTCATCTTCTTGCTCTTCCTTATCGTCGTCTTCGCCTTTGGTACGCTTTGGCGCTGATTCACTATGAGTCGGTTCGTCACCGGCTTCTGGGGTTTCCTCTGACTCGTCCTCACTCTTCGACGGCTTCCTAGCAGACGATTTAATCTCTGGTAATTTGCCCTCTGGCTTGTCTTTCATATCCTGCATGATTTGGGCGATAGCAGCTGCGACCTTCACGCAGTCCTCTGTGTTCGACATATTGCGAACGGCCACGTCAATGCCATGCTCTTTGAGCAAGGCTACAGGCTTCTCGATGAGGTGCCAGTGATCTTCCATAAAGTCGATGAAAGGGCTTTGGCCATCCCAGGCGCGGACGACAGGGCAAAGGAAGAATTTCAGGAACAATTCACGCTGGTTGCCGTGGCAGATTGAAACCGCCTCTGACACTTTGCCCTTGAAGTATTTGTCGATCACCAGGTTCTGCGTGGCCAGCAAATTGCGACGGGTTCCGTTGAATACCTGTCCCATTCTGCGTTCAATAAAAACGTCTTCCAGCGCGTTCCAAAGCCCGGTAGACGGAGCCTTTCCTCTCTCGCGCATTTTCATTGCGACTTTCGGATCAGTAAAGAGGATATGGGCTACCTCATGGTCGAGAAAACCACGTACTGCGTTCATGAGGGTTGGTGATGCATCGTCAGGTATAGATGGGATATTTACCAGCACTGGTTCGCCGCGCCGGTTGTAGCGGACATATGCTTCATTGCCTCGCTCTGCAACAGGTATCTGTTTGCCTGATAGCATCGCTACAACTCGTTTTACGCAGTCGCGGAAGTCCTGTACCTCTTTCAGCACAGATCTGGTCATGGCTTTGGACATGAGAATTTCCTTGTTATTAAAACAATTTGTTTTCTGGTTTGCGTAATTTATCACTGTACGAACAGGCGACTAAGCTGTTCGTACAGGTTTCTATCGGCAGGAATGTGTTTTAAAAGGTTCTAACGGCAAGAGAGCCGCAGCCAGTATTGATGAGAGTGAAATGTTTATTTTTTAGCTCAAAAGTGAAAACCGTCGTATCAACCATCTCCACGGGAAGCTCTTCGGATTCCAATTCCGTCAGGATCGTCGCCACGCTATCCAGTCCAATCGCATACGCGTGTCCAACCTCAAGGGCGGTCAATTTAGAAGTTATATTTTTCATTTCATATCATCCAACTGAACACATTTGAAAGTTTGTCAATACTACTACCTATTGTATCAATATGGAATGAGTCTATATCAGATACGTCTTACTTTTTCCTGTAAGCTAATAGTGACAAATTGCCTAAAAAACATAGTATAATAGCGGTGTTCCAGGGATTTAGTACCTATCGAAATTAAATAGATAAGTCTTTACAACCCTGGCCTTTGCTGTAATATCAGTAAGCACTTACCAGAGATAAACAAAACACGCAAGGTTTACTACATGGCTACCAACGAAACAGAGATCAAACAAGGTCGCTACGCAGCTTATATTGACTCGTTAATCACAATCTCGCCTAAAAGTCAGGCCACCATTGCCAAAGAGGTTGGGTACAAGAACGCCAACAATCTCTCCCTCATTAAAAGCGGCAAAATCCCGCTGCCGATAGATAAAGTTCGAGCTTTAGCTAAAGCGCTGGATGCAGACCCGGTTCGACTGATGCTGATGGTTCTGGAAGAACGCCACCCTGAGTTGCTCGAATTTTTTCGCGAAGAGGGAACTGCGCCTCTCTCCGCTGATGAAAAACTTGTTCTAGAAGCATTCCGTAACCGTTTTAACGGTCAGCAGGGCGCATCAGAAAAGGTGGTCGAGGCCATCAAGTCACTGTGAGAAATTTACACGAATAAGCTCGGTGGCTAGACGATCTCCCTTGAATTTGTGGTCTATCTCGTCTAAGTCTGTTTGATTAACGATAGATGCGATGTACGCTGAGAAGTTGTTCAAGGCGTCTCGCATCTCATCCATATAATCGTGGCGATCATAGACGCGATCTATCCCTTCAAGGCTGTGGTTCATAATCTTACGAGCCACCTCTTGATTAATCCCCAGTGCGGGGAAATAACTACGCGCTGTACGTCTCAGGTCGCGTGGAGTGAATGACTCGACCTCCATCAACTCAGGCCGTTCCAGTATCCTTCTCAGTGCCTGGGCGATGGCCACCTTAGACATTGGCGTATCCACCCCCTTCTTCTTATTAGAAGGAACGAGCCACTGGCTGCCTTTCCCGTATTCGAACAACTCTTCCACGCATTTACGCATCAGTGGGCTTAACGGCAGTGCGTGCTGTCTGGCCGATTTATTTCGTGTACCTTGATTCCATACATCACGCTGAAGGTTAAACTCGTCTTTTCTGGCCCGGAGCACTTCATCGGGACGCCTGGCAGCAACAAGACATAGCCTTGCCGCCCACTTTGTGCCTTCGCACACATTGAAGTAATCCCAGACGTTCCAGAATACCCAGACTTCAGCGTCGGTCAGTTTACGTTCACGCGGTACTGGCTTCGCGCCACCGGCAACTCTATTGAGCGACATATCATTCAACGGTGATGTATCAATCAGCCCCTGAAAAGCGCACCAGCTCAGGAACTGTTTCATCAGGGAGAACACGCGTCTGCCCTGGACGATCTTGCCTTCCAGTATCAGTGGGTTCACCAGTTGGTTGACCAAGACCCTACTTATATCACTTACCTTTACTTCAGAGATATGCGGCATTACATGTATCAAAACACAATGAACGGCTATTTCAGGTCGACGTCTCGTTATCAGTAAAGATAAGCGAGTGAATAACATGAAGGCGGAAGAAAACGACATGTCTCCGTCGAATTTGGCGGTCGACACTGCCGACAAACCGGAAGCGCGTTCGAGGTACTCGATGGCTTCCCGAGAGGTGTTTTCTGCTGCGCGTGCTTTATCAAAGGTGTTTTTCATCGTCCACTCACTGAGTGAAGCCCTTTTACTGTATGCATAAACAGTATATTAGGCATAAGTTTTTGTATGATCAACCATAAAATAGCCTGTTTTGTACAATGATTCCATACCTAATAGGTATGGAATCATTTGAAGGGTGAAATTTAAATTCTGGGGTTGTTTGTGTACGAATGTCACGGATTGGTCAGTGCTTGAAATGCAGCTGCATATGCCGCGATGTCTGCCATGATTTTTGGATCTTTCGCATACTGATGTGCATTGTTAGGGAAGATTGCTAATAGGCTATACACATCTTGGAAGTGTGCATGTTGGCTGTACACAAGAGCGCGGTCACTTGTACAGTTGAATCTATTTCGGCTGCTGGTTCGCTCTTGCTTAGTAAACAAGAGATGAACGTGATAAACGCGGGAGGAAACAATGGCACCCGGAGCCGTATATGGACCATCTTTCCCAAATACGGCTGGGTACATGCCTTGTTTAAGCGAAGTGAAATCGTCGAGTAGAGTAATCTTTAGTTCAGGCTTTATATCAAAGGTCGGCTGCAGAAATTGGGCGTAACTAGCACTGTTCCATGTGACCTTCATCGATCAACCTTAATGGAATGAGAAGCAAGCGAAGACGTCCTCGTCGATGAGGCCTGTCTGGGATTCAATGACGTCTGCGTCGTTAAAACACTGATTCAAAATCAATAGCAGATCAGAGATGGCTAAACGATACTCGGTTACAGAATCGCTCAGACGTTTCAAGTACGGGTGAGGTTGCTCAGAGTCACGAATTAACTTGTTAACGAATCCCTCCAAACCACGAATGGTCAGATCAACGTTTTTTAATTCTTCGTAACGGCTTTCACCGAAACAGGAGCGAATTTTTTCTGCTTTCCATCCAGAGATGGCATGAGCCAGACGAACGTGTTTCGCCGTCAGTTCCGCTAACTTGTTTTCGATCTCTGCCAGTTGTGTCGCATCACTGTTTTCTTGAACGGGTATTCCTGCTGATTTCACATAGATTTGTTCTTTAAACCCAGTGTATTTCGCAGTACGCTTCACCGTGCCACGGAAACGTAGATAGGCAAACGGCTCAACAAATGCACGCCCAGACTTAGCTTTAGTCTTTGCATTTGAAAAGCGCGAAGCGCTAGAGGTCACAGTAGCAAGAGCATTGCTAATGACACTCATATCTTCTAGGCAATTTTCTAAACGCATAAAACCTCTTAACAACTCTATGGCTCGTAACTAAGTGTACGCTGTATTGAAGAAAGCGACAAATAATAAACGGCCCCAAAAGGAGCCGTATTGTATTACAGAGTGCTCGCAAAAGCAGCAAATTCTGCATGGCCGCCAATAGGCTCTCCATTTACAAACACCTGCGGTATGGTCTCTACTGGCTTGCCAACCAAGTCGCTCAAATTTTCTTTGTCGATCCCAGCAGACACAATGTCGATGTATTCGTAATCACCAAAGCCGTGTCCATGCAGCTGCTTCGCCAGCTCGACCGCACGTTTGCAGTATGAGCAATTATCGCGTCCGTAGATAACGACCTTCATCACTTCACCTCGTGCAGCTGCTGCTTGAGAAGATAGCCTTCCAGGGGCCAGATTTTGGCAATCGCGTTCTGGCGTGCAATTTTACGTCCGATCTCCGGATCAAAGTTCTCCGGGCTGGCGCACGCAGACTCGCCGGTTACGGTGTAGCCGTTCTCCAGCACAAGAACGCAGAAGGTCAGCAGTTCGAGTGATTGCGGGGCCGGTTCTGGCTCTTCCTGCTTCAGCCATAACGGTGAGCTGCGATATCCGTCCGCGCCGGTAAAGTAAAATTCGCCTGAGATAACAGCTTCAATGCGTTCCGGGGTAACGCGCGCAGCCGTTTTGCCTTTGGCCACAATCTCTTTTTCGATATCCATATCGGTCATTTTGGTTTCCTTACGTTAAAAACGAGCGATCCGGGCACGAAGAATCAGGCCATACGCCTTCATCGTGTCCAGTTGCTTAATGAGGATGATGCGGTCGACATACAGCAGGCGAGCAAACTCGTCGCCGGCAATGTACGCCTCCAGTTCTTTGATGCGGCCACACAGTTCTTCGTGTTCATCCATGACACGTTTCTGGTGTGGCAGGTACTCTTTGGTCATTGGCTTTCCCTTACTGATAGGCTTCCAGTGCGACTTTGCATAGCTCAGAACGCACGCAGTCTTCGGTCGCAAACTCAATAAGGCCAACATGGGAGGAAGGTTTAAAACGCTCCAGTGCATCTTCCAGACCAGACTTAACATTGCCTGGTAGGTCGCATTGCGTCACATCCCCGTTCACAATGACGGTTACGTTCTCGCCCATACGGGTCAGGAACATTTTCATTTGTGACGCTGTAACGTTTTTGCGCCTCATCCAGAATTACTACAGCGTTCTCGAACGTGCGTCCACGCATGTAAGCGAAGGGGGCAATCTCTACTTTGGCCACCTCTGGCTTTAAGCAATATTCAAGGAACGAGCCACCCAAACGCTTCTGTAGCACGTCATAGACGGGCCGGAAGAACGGAGCGAACTTCTCGCTCATGTCGCCCGGAAGGAAGCCCAGATCTTCTTCTGCTTGCAATACCGGACGCGTCACGATGATCTTCCCGACTTCCTTATCCAGCAGACGCTGCGCTGCGACGGCAGCAGCCAGGTAGGTCTTGCCGCAACCGGCTTCACCAGTGGCGAACGTCAGAGGTTTGGTATCGAGGGAGATAAGATAGTGGGCCTGAGCCTCGTTACGCGCTTCGATGGGGGAGTTGTCGCGTTTAGGTTTTGGTGGCAGAGCAGGGGCGGCAGCCAGCTCGTCAACGATGATTGTGTCAATTTCGTAGCCGTGGATGCGTGGTTTTGACTTCAGCGCCTGACGAGCTGCGCGACGCGCCTGTTTACGTTTGTTTCCCATATTGAGTCCTTTCAAGTGAGTAACTGAAAGAACTATACCGACAAATAATAGGTAAGCCATTACCTATTATTGGTGTGTTATCGGGGTCTGACGCTCAGTGGAACGAAAACTCACGTTAAGCAATGTTTTCTTCCTCTGACGCCTCTTTTAATGGCCGCAAGAGTTCAATAAACCGGAAACAGGTATTATTTCTACGGCAGAAAGGCTTAGGGGCCTTAGAAATATCCCGGCAGCTTAATATTTCCCGCTCAACTGTCTATAAAAAAATAGAAAATGAGAAGATGATATTTATTAGGATCATCTTTTGTAAATTACTTCCCTCTTCAGATATACCATTTAATTAATTTTTTGTTAATGCAATAATTAATTATAAGTTAATCATGGTTGGCATTAATATATTTTAAGCATGTAACTATTTGGATGTTTTATAGTTAACGCTTTTGGGTATTCCTCTCTAAAATTGGTAAAAGCTACGGATGCACGTTGGATAATTGATAAAAAATTCATAATTAAGCATGGATAGTTAATTAATTTGTGCTGGTTTGTTATTTATTGATATATTGATTTCAAAATACGACCATTCATTTAAACTCATATAAAAATTCAAAATTAACAAGAGGTTACCTCTTAGCCAAGAGTAACCATTTGTTTCATTTCAACTGGCATGATAAAATCCAGAAACATTTATAATTTACAGGATATTAACTTTAGATGAATAATGCACCGAAATTAATGATACCATTTTTTCTTTTGAGCTACTCAGTGGAATCGGCTCCGTTATATTTTAACTCGACAGAAGTCGTTGAGGTAGGCACTTGGGACTGGAATAACAAAGGATATATCATAGGCGGAGGGGATGGTAATTATGGTAACCTTACTTTAAAAGGTTCATCTGGCTACAATCACGCATTCAATGTTGGCGTTGATGGCGGGAATGGTATTTTAACCTTATCTGAATCAACAAAAAACCTGAACAAAAATACTTATTTTTCGACAGGAACTGTATCTGCTGGTAATAATTCAGTGAGTAATACAACAGGAATTATTAACATAGTAGGTCAGGGCACTGGACCTATAACTACACTTGACCTTAGTGTAGGGAGCAGTGGCCTCATGGACTGGAATACACAACGCAATAGTCATGTGGATGGCACGCTAAATATTATAGAGGGTGCAGTTTTAAATGTTGGTGAGCCTGAGATTTTCTCAAACAACAGAGCTTATGTAGGCTTTGGAAACACCAGTAATACGGGGGTTATTAATGTTTCTGGTGAGGGGAGTGAACTTAATTTAATAAATAACGCTCCTTATCTAGGAGACTCCGCAGAAAATGGCTCTTTATACATAGGGTTTATTGGTTCAGGTACTGTTAATATTACCGACGGCGGCAAGTTGTCGGCAGGAAGAATAAGTGCTTCAACAACTCTTGTTCAGGATGATTCAGTTTCTGCACTAAAGCCACCTTCAGCTGAAATCAATGTTTCAGGCGAGAACAGCCAGCTCATTGTCCGAAGCCAGATGTCTCTTGCGGCAGATGCCCTTGATACCCTCCAGGCGATTGACGTAAAATATACTCAAAAAGGTGCTGGCTCAGCTGTTCTTAATGTAGATAACTATGCCGATGTAATATTTGAAGGCAAGGCTAACACCGATCAGGATGGTTTCGAAAATCCCGTCTCAGGCCTTTTCATGGCCAGTAGTGCAGGAACGTCTGCAATTGTTAATCTTAATAAAAATGGTTTTATCACAATCGCAAACAGTATTTTATCGCCTGAAGAGGACGCTATCGTTGCAGGGGATGGAAAATATGCATTTAATTTGAATGGCGGCACTCTGCGTGTTAATGATTGTAAATATTGCGATAACCGCTTATCCACCAAAGTTAATATGAACGTTCTCTCTGAATCCGTTCTTGAAGCCGATGACGCGAAAGAAATGTATCTTAACGGTTCATTATCTGGTAAAGGCGGGATAGTTAAGTCAGGCGAAGGTTTGGTGGCGTTATCCGGGGTGAATAGCTATTCGGGTGGAACCCGGGTTGAAGGTGGGGAACTGCGTTCAGAAAGTAAAGATGCATTCGTTAATAATACCCCCTACACCGTAAACGCAGGAAAGCTCAATCTCAATAATCATAATTTAGTTATGTCATCGCTTTCTGGCAAAGGAGGTATCGTCGATGTAACAGACGCTAGCCTTATTATTGACCAGAATGTCGATAGCCTTTATGCCGGTTCATTTGCAGGTTCCGGCCAGACTGAAAAAAAAGGAACATCAGTATTATATCTCAGCGGCGACAGCAAAAATTATAACGGAGAATTTTCGGTTGCCGAAGGTGGTGTAGACTCATCTAATGCCCTGGGGGGGAATATCTTTGTCCAAAATGAAGGTACTTTATCTGCCGAGGGATCTTTAGGAAATACCACTGTTAAAGAGGGCGGGGTATTAAGAGTAGGTAGTTATTATTCTGACAAATTTACGCCATCTCAGCTGGTTATCGATAATAAACTTATGAATGATGGAAGCATTATTCTGGGTAGAGTCGGGGCTATATCCAAAGAGCAAGTCGGCAACGAACTTATTGTCTCAGGCGATTATGCGGGTAATCACGGACAAATTTATTTCAATACTGTACTGGGTGATGATTCCTCTCAAACCGACAGAATGAAAATCGGTGGTGATACCTCCGGGACAACATATGTGCACGTGAGTAACGTTGGTGGAACAGGGGATTATACTACCCACGGAATCGAACTTATCAGCGTAGCTGGTCAATCCAATGGCGTTTTCTTACAAAAAGATCGTATTGTTGGAGGCGCCTACGAATATTACTTAAGTCGGGGTAAAGATACTGACTACAGTAACTGGTATCTTGTAAATACCAAACCAGAGCCTGGACCGGAACCTACACCAGAACCTGGACCGGAACCTACACCAGAACCTGGACCGGAGCCTACACCTAAGCCTGAACCAATAATTCGCCCGGAAGGAACCGAGTATGCAGCAAACCTTCTGGCCGCAAATACGCTTTTTGTTCACAGGCTACACGATCGCCTGGGCGAAACGCATTATGTTGATGCACTCACTGGTGAAGAGAAAGTAACCAGCATGTGGTTACGAAATATCGGTGGCCATACCCGGTTTAAGGACAGTACTGGTCAGTTGAAAACTCAGGCAAATCGATATGTTTTACAGCTGGGTGGGGATGTTGCTCAGTGGAGCAGCAATGCTAACAATCGCTTTCATATTGGTGTTATGGGTGGATACGCTAACCAAAAAAGCAATACCCGTAGTAGTTATAGCGGTTACCGGGCTGATGGTAGCGTCAACGGTTATAGTGTCGGCATGTACGGGACATGGCTTCAGGATAACCAGGAAAAAACAGGTGGATATGTTGATACCTGGATGCTTTATAACTGGTTTAGCAATACGGTGAGCGGCGAAAAACTGGCGTCGGAAGGTTATAAATCCAAAGGGATAACTGCATCTGTTGAAGCCGGTTACACATGGAAGACCGGTGAGAAAAATACTCGAGAAAGTTATTACGTTCAACCTGTGGCACAACTGACATGGATGGGCGTAAAAGCTGATGACCACCATGAATCTAATGGAACTCGCGTGAGTGGTAAAGGAGACGGAAATATTCAGTCCCGTTTAGGTGCAAGAGCCTTCATCAAAGGACACAGCCTCGTGGATGAGGGTAAAAACAGAGTATTCGAACCCTTTGTGGAAATTAACTGGCTACATAACACTAAAACTTTTGGTACGCGAATGGATGGTGTCGATGTTAAACTGGCCGGGACCCGAAATATTGGTGAGATTAAAACTGGTGTTGAAGGTCAGCTAAATCCAAATCTTAATCTGTGGGGTAATGTTTCCCAGCAGATAGGCGATCAGGGTTACAGCGATACACAAGCTATGATAGGAATAAAGTATATTTATTAATATACACTATTGCTTGATATATATTTTAAATAAGATCAGGTGGTTAGTTATTGTATACTTACCTGATCTTATTTTTTAATCTCATTCTATCTTAGATGATTATTGTCTAGTTTTCCGAAAATCGGCCAGTAAGGTTGCGATAGGACATCTGTGTCCATTAAAAGAGGCGTCGGAGGAGGGAATCATTGCTTAACGTGATTTTTCGGTCCACTGAGCTTCAGACCCCATTCATGACCGCAATTGATGTTTTTGCCCCCCAAAGTTGTAAGCTAAAAAATATCTTTGCCATCTTCTTTGTTCCTTAGAATGTTCTGAGAAGATTCAAATAGCGTCAACCTAATGCTGCTGAATTCATATGTACGACCGCAAAGCAAAATGGGGCCGAAGCCCCATTTTTATTAAAACTATTTATTCTGTTGGCACCTAAACAATAGGTAAAGCGCAAGTACGGTTAGGGCTTGGCTCAGCAAAGGAGCCTGAATAAAAGTCGTTAGCATTTCAATCATCGAAAGATACCTCTATTCGATTAATCAAATGCGCTACGAGACCAAATTGACGTAGATTCATCTTAGTTGTAAGATGAACTTGTATTGACGTATCCGTTCTCGCAACGCGATATGAGGTTTTTTAACGATGGCGTCGTAAAAAAACCAGAAAGAACTCCCGTTCGGGGGTTCTTTTTTTTTGCGTAGTATTCACTTCCCCATTGCACTTCCCTCTCGTTGTATGAAAACTCGGATTGTAGCATTTCCAATAGCTTGTTTAGAATTTGCATATGATAGCACAACCCATATACGCATGTAGGACTGACAGGAATTGCCCCACTACGTACAAAACAAAGAAAAAAAAGGGGCCGAAGCCCCTTTGGATTATGGTTTGCGCTAAAAAAGTGTTGCTACGATGCTAAGAAGCAATGGTTAAGAACGTCTGCCGTGTCATCACAGCGCTGAACGGTCTGGCGACATTTGCGGAGTCTTTCCGTTCGGACGGTGGTGGCGAACTCCAAACCGTTCAGCGCTGTGTTGGCGATGGTGGGTGGACTCGAACCACCGACCAGTTGATTAACAGTCAACCGCTCTACCACTGAGCTACACCATCATTTTTCGCGGCGGTACTTGTTCATGGACAACCAGGCAACCAAGAATTTTCCCGCAACTTGCACTTTACGTTAGTGCCAGACGAGGCTTGTGGCTCGCTTACATAGAGCGAAGATCTGGAGTCCTTCTCGGCGGTTGATGGCCGCCAGACTCTTCGACCTTATTGGATGTATGGAATCATCCATGTTGTGAAACCAGGGGCTATATAGGCAACAATGATTTCACCAGAGGGTTAAAGAATCCTGCTTTCACAACGTTGAGGCCACTGAACCGATTTATGTTCGACCCAACATATTGATCAGTTACTACAGCTCTGTGGAATCACCTGTATGATTAAAAGAAAAACAGTGACCTCAACGTTGTGTGCTGGCTAACCATGCCAGCCGGGTTACGTCGCCGCTTTTAACCCAAGATCAAACGACATAAGTAATGGAAATGACGTAACAGGATGGGCGGTCAGCTGGATGAAACCGGGATGATGGAATGGAATGAGGAAAACCAACCGCCCATCCTGTTACTTCATCGAATAGGGCATGAGTGGTGCAACATGCCCTATCCTGCGTTCTGCAATCACACTCGCTCAGTGTGTCCCATTTTGGTGACGAGGCTGGAAACTGACCTCGCTGGTGTTTGGCTTCTTAGGCTACTGCCAGGTACGTATCTTCGTTTGCAGTTATATTTAACGTTCAAACAGTCGCGTCTCAACGAAAACAAGTGAATCTTATACATATTAAATAAGTAAGTAAATACTTATTTTTCTGTAACCCGTTCAGTTGCTATCTTTTTGATCAAGCTCACCTTCTGTTCCGGCGTTCTCGTGATGATGGCCGTAAAACGCTTCGCTTGAATAGTGATAGTTTCGTTCTCCTTCAGTTCGCCGTAGTGAGTCTCCAGCAGAGAACCAAGGCGCCACAGACCGTCGTCTATGCGTTTATGGCTGGCAAATCTGATCAGCAGTAGCTTTACGATTAACTGACCAATGTAAAAGGCATATCCGAAGCCGGCCGCCACAAGGTAGGTTACCAGCCACCAGTCGAAAGAGGTCAAATTGCTCATTTCCGCACTCCCGTCTCGTGAAAAACCCGATACAGACGCCTACCGATGCGAAGCGTTTTGGTTTTCAGTTCCTGCCTAACCAGATCGCGACAGATACTGAAGCCCAGGGCCACGCCCCCAGCAAAAGACAATAGGATGTATGGAATCATCAGAACGCCCCCGCCTCAGTCAATTGCTGCAAGAGTGAGTGTCCTTTTTCAGTGAGCTGATAATTCTCCACACATCCCTTTGGCGAAACGTTAGCGACAAGATTCATACGTTCCAGTTTGGCGCGGGTCTTTGGCTTCCAGTTGGCGTAGAACTCTTTCCACTGGCTGATTTCACGCAGAGTTTCTTTCTCCCGTTTACTTAACATGATCATCCTTAATCTCCTTCAGTGTGTACGTGATATCTACAATGCGGTAAATGCGGCCGCGCCTCTGCATGACACCGGCTTTTACGTAATCGTTGATGCAGCTGGACATAACCAGACTGCCGATAACAATGCCAACGACCAAAAATACAATCATCCAGCCGAGCATCAGTCTTTATCTCCAATACGATCTTCGATATCTCGCAGGCATTTCGGCCACTTCAGACGTGGGTGACGTAAGCTACCGTCTGGCGTTTTCTCATGGCAGTGAACCTCGACGATGCGTCCAAGATACTTCTCCTGATTGTTCCAGATCTCATCCAGGTACTTATGCTTGATACCGCTGGCACGAACGATGACGCCGTTCTCCAGGCGAATCACTATCTTGCCCAGCGTATGCGCAAAGCCAGAGTCCGGGTCGCCTGGCTCGAAGTCGATGATTTCACCATCTTCGGAATCCTCGTCTTTCAGCTTCCACCAGCTGCGGGTACGCTTGAACTCGTAAACAGAATCCGGATCTTTGCCCATCTCCCCCTCTTCGTTCTCGTCCAGACGCTTCATGAAGCGTTCGATGAAGTCTTCATGACTATGGATGATGTAGAACGGATGCAGGTGGACATCTTGCGCGTAATCTTCCCCGCAAGTGTTGCGGAACAACGCCACCAGCATAGCCAGGCGCTCTTTCAGCTTCATGCCGGTCTTCAGGTACTCTTTGCTTTTTGCCTGAGCACGCCACTCCGGTAAGAAGAAATCGAAGATGTGGTAAACGGCACCAATGGCTTTCACGTTCTTCTTGCGAAGCGCCGACACGGACTGGTTGAACGTACCTGCAGTACCCTCACCATCGAAAAAGATGTGCTTGAAACCGGAGAGTCTGCCTCGCTCCAGCATGGCTGGTTTAAGGTGATCGAGTGACGTAATCGGATTGCCGGTGCGAGTCAGGAAGTTCACCTCTTCCTCGTCAACGATGACTTCGCAGATAACCCGGAGACCATCGAGTTTGAGGCTGCCGATCATTGGCCACTTGGCCTTTGGATTTGGTTTAAATGGGTATTTGTCGCCTTTCTCCTTGTACGGAGACGCCAGCTGTACCTCAAACTTCGGAATTGGGTTTTCGAACACCTTGTTGCACAGGCTGATACCGACGCCGGCTTTCGGATCTTTCAGCAGGAAGCGACGAAACACGTCCTGTCCGTCAGCGCACATTGAGGCAACGAGTGATTCGACGGCAGTAATGGCCGCGTTCCCGGTCAGTTCGCGCGCCGCCAGCTTCTCCAGCAGCTCGACTACCTTCTGGTCGCTGGGTACGGAAGTATCGAGTGGCTCGGCCACTTTGTACTTCTTCACACCGAATCGAATGAATGGGTTGAGCATTAGCGAGACCATGCTCTGCTCAAATTCATCAAGGTTGGCCAGCGCCTCTTTCTTGGCGTTGGTTCCCATCGTTTTTATGGCATCCAGCTTGTGCTTTAGGGCGATCAGTTTTTCCATTAGTGTTTAACCTCCATCGGTCGCTCGGGAGTTTTCATGTGTTTTCTTTGGTTGCTTCTTCAATGAGTGCCGCGTACACATCAGTGACGGGCGCCAGTGAATCGGTGGACGTGGTTTCAGGTTTGGCTGGTTCTGCTTTCTTCGTGCGTTTAACCAGACTGTTAATCGTCATGGTGTTGCGCTTCCGGGTAAGCGTTCTGGCGTGGTCGTTTTGCTCTTCCACTTCTTTGATAAGCGCAGTCATATCGATGAAGTAGAGCTGTTCGCCTTTGCGGATCTCTTCAACCATCATCTTCAGCGCCTGGCATTTGCCAGCAGCAATGGCCGCAGCGCAGGACTGGAACGATGTCGCCGGGAGACGCTTCTCTTTGTAGGCGAGGATGGTGTGCTGGCAGACTGTATAGCTGCAATGGGCCTCATGGCCGTTGATCTTCACTTCCGGACAGCGCAGCGAATAACCGTTGTTTCCGGAGATAGACGGGATTTTCGACAAATCTGTTCTTGTGGACATGCTTCTAACCGTAGTCGTGTACTTACTTATTGAACGCAGTTTAAAAAAGCCCCACCAGGGGGCTAAATGTTTTATCGAGGCTTACCAGGTCGCCCAGCCAGTCATTTTGTCCTGAGCGGCTTCGAACCGGTATGGCTCCAGTAAATCGTTGGCATGGTGGACGGCGTAGGATTTTGCCTCCTGTTTAATCATCGGCAGCTCGTTGGCCAGGCGTGCCACCTGCCCTGCAAAACTGGCGAGCACACCGTCACATGCCTGACCCACGTCGACAATGATGCGCACCAGGTCTAAGTCGCTGCGGCACATATCGCAGATGATGCCGTATTCCACCTCACGAATGCGCTCAACGGCTTTTTTGGTATCGCCACTGACCACCAATTCCAGCAAACCAGGTGGGGTTGTCAGATCTGTAACGCGCTCGGTAACTTCAGGCAGTTCGACAATGCTCAGGAACGCCGCGATGGTCGGGTCATCCTCTACACCAGCCCTTCCTTTTATCGCGCGAAGAGTCGCGTCGACAATATCCTTAAACCGTTCACCTTCATCGCACAGCGCCTGATTGGTGTAAACAACGCGGCCGTCGTACCATGCTCCGGCACGTACTTCTACCGTTGCATCCTTCATCTCGCGAGTGAACGTCACGAGTGCCGCGCGTTTCTGTTTAACACCAGGCAGCTCTGGGGACTCTCCAAAACGAACCCAGACCCGCATGTATTTCGAGCCTTCCCCAAGAGGTGCGGTACTCACAGACGTGGCGATGTGTTCCAGCGCAGTTTGGATCGCCTCATCGATAATGTTCTGGCGCTCTTCTGTATCAATTTCTACGCCTGATTTGTCGATGATTTCGGTAACGGACTTCTGAATATCTGCTTTCATAAAGGTTCCTCAATTCCTTCTTCGCGCATATTCTTACAGAAAAATAAGTATGTATCTACTTATCATTATAGGCGACTAGTCTCGTTGCTAAAAGATGCCCTTAATCCTGTCCAGTTGTAGCAGCTAGGTCACTTCTATATGATTTCAGTTCGCTAATACGTTAAACACACAAGGCTTAGGTGTATGGCAACGTTGCCCAAAAACGTGATGCAACACAGGAAGGTATTGAAGGAAACCGGTTTGGCGTTTGCCAAATCGATACCGCTTGTTGGACCTCATATTGAGGCAGCTGAAAAAATGTTCACGTTGTTCTCAGAGATAAATGCTACGACTTGTCGTGATCGATTCAACCGTTACATTATGGGCATTGGTGAAATTTGCGACGACGAGATCGATATCTCAAGAGAACACTTTTCGGCGTTAGTCAAAAAGCTCATTCTTGATGATGAAGACAAGAAAACAGAATACTACATCCGATTGACGGTAAGCCTAGCCCGCAGTAGCCTTAACGACGATGAACGGCTACTTTTCATTCATGTATTAAGTGAACTAACCTGCTCTGATATCGATTATGCACGCAAGCTCTATATTGCGACGAATGCTACCATCAAGGGTTTTAAAACATCAGCATCAGCTCAAGCCAGCATCACATCACAAAAAAAAGCACTGTCCCTGCGCTCCCTCAATAAGCTCATTTCTTCAGGACTGGTTTACGAGGATAGAACAGGTGAAATCAAGGCCAATCCGGGCTACAAACTAACAAGCGATTTAGAGCGTCTTTTGGGGTTCATTTTCCATAATGACGATCTACAACCTACGGCCTTGTCCATTGAATCGAAAGAAGAATATGACGTTATTATTATTGACAGCGACAAGATTTACCGAGGCTCATATCCAAACATTCTCTATCGTCAACTTCGGGCTGCTGGAGTTAAAGTTTGCATAGAGAAAAGTGAAGACTGTATTGCCGACAAGCTAGCAAAGTTCTTCATTTCAGTACAACAAGGTAGCGGGTTGAACGGTCTTGGTGAGTGGATAAATTACGGCGATATTTGCGTCCTCAAGCACCTAGATAAAAGCACTAATCGCTTTTATGAAAGTGAATTCAGAGAGACAGTCGACCGCGAACATTTTTCACCTAGAGACGACGATTCGTCATTCGATGCAAGTAAGTTAAATACCGCTCTAAATAAGGTGGCAGCGTTTGTTCTGGGACGACTATCTCTTCCTATCTAATCTATATTAACGCCTTTATCCCCAGAACCTTGCTTTGTAGCTCCAACTGCTTGGAGTACGGTTTGGCACGATAATAGGCTTTGAGGATCTGCTCTGACGTCGCGTCGCCAGGGTCGAGACCTTCCTCGCCCAGACAGGCCACTTTGACATTTAGTCCGATGCTGGTGAGACGTTTGGCCGCCGACATGGTGTTGCGGATCGCTTGCTTCTCGCTATCCCACATCATGATGACATTGCGTAATCCACGCGCCTTGAGCGTCAGGAACGCGCCCAACTGATCTTCAGCGTCCTCATTCATATTTCCGGACAAGTGCATCCCGAACGTGCCAATTGGCTCTACGTAATCCCGCAGCGTCTCTTCGTCGAAGATGGCTCGCTTCACGCCCATTACGTCAAATGCCCCTTCACACACAACGACCGTTTGTTTTCCGACTGCATTGTGGCCGTTGTAGAGAAACTTGCCCGACGCCGGCAACTGCATGGGGAAGAGATAACGGCGTTCTGCTGCACCGGTAATGTCACGCCCCTGGAAGGTCTTCATCACACCATCCAGATCGTAAACCGGTATCAGGATGCGCATATCAAACACCTGCCCTTTGACCTGGTCTGTGTACGGATCGACGTATGCGTGCTTGCCTTCGACGCAGTAACGCAGATCAAAGTATTTGGCCAGATCCGGGGAGATATGGCGCTCCACCAGATAATCAGGAAGACGACCGTCAATGGGGAGTTCGTAATGTCGCGGGAGAGCTACTGGCCCTTCGAGTTCAACCCTACTGGCCAGCACGACCTCTTCCTTCTTCGGCGCCCATCCTTGTGAGATCAGCGCGTTCTGGACGTACTCTTCAAAATCACGACGGGATTTGCCGCTGTAGTGCTTGAGGAAGACCAGCTTGTTGAACTGAATCTCTTCGGGATGATCACCAGCAAAGCATTTGCCGACGCCATTGGTCAGGTTGAAATAAACCTTCCAGTTTGAGCTGCCACATACCGGGCACTCCTTGATATTCACCTCACGTCCACGAGTACTGACGCCACCACGACGGTAGATGATTCCTTCCATATCGAGCCACTGCTCAAAATCCAGCTCGGTAAGTAATTCTTTCAAGTCGCTCACGTTCTTAACCCTACTTTTTGCAGGTAATATCTTGATAAGCCTCGGTATTTGAATACCATAAAGGCTCATGTGTTTTTTCTTTTGTGGCTTTGGCAAAAGAGAAAATTTGTTCTCTTATGGAGACCGGCGTGGAGAGCGTTTCCCCACGCCTTCTTTTTTAGAGGACGTCCATAATGCGTTCGATGAATCGCATTTGTTCGAGGTTCTGCTTAACGCGGATGCTTACGCCGCCTTTCTGGTTACGTGAACCAGCGAAGTACAGACGCGCTTCGCCTTTCGCTTCTTCCTCCTCCGTTTTGTTGATCGTGATAACGAGGTCAGCGATACGCACCTTCTCGATGTTGTCAGCTGCGTGCATCATTGTGGCCACCTCTGAAGCACCACCTTCCCTGTTAGTCTGCGATGCAGTGATGCCGGCAACGTTGTGTTTGTCGTACAGCGCACGCAGGTCAGTGTAGATGCTGCGAATGTTGGCGCGGTCGTCGCGGAGGTCATAGCTGGCACGCATCAGGTCGGCGTAGTCGACCACGACCATGTCGGGGATCATGCCATTGGCTTTCATGCTACCCAACATACGATCCAGATCTGCAGGCGACATGCTTCCGGACGGTCGCTCAACAATCCACAAACTCCCCACGCCTTTCGTCGCGCCTAGCTCTGCCAGTTTGCGATGGACGTCGTCGCGGCGTTCCACCAGCTTGGACATTTCGGTCTCAGACAGACGGGCGTCAAAGCGATCTGACAGAATGGAGGTGTGAACTTCCAGCGACAGGTACAGGACGTTGTAACCGGCAAGCGTGGCGTTGATGGAGAACTCACCCATCGCTGTCGATTTACCAGACTTCGCGAAGCCCATGAACAACACCATTTCACGCTTTGCCCAGCCTTTCTGGTAAAGCAGCTTGTCAAGCAACGGTAGACCCGTTGTGATGCTGTTTGGCACGTAATCGTCGGATGCTTCATACTCACGCGCCTTGTAACGCTCTGCTGATTCAGAGAAGTAATCGTAAATGCCGGTCGCTTCGTTAGAGCCGATTTGCTGGACTTTGGCCATGATTGCCATCGCGCCCTGGAAATCGCCCTTCTCTTTCATCTCAGCCGCTTTAATTAGCGCGTCGTCGAACGCTACGCTTTTGGCGAACGTGGCGACCTGGTCGACCATGTACGCCGTATCTGATAACTTCTCAGCGAGAATCCGCTTAAACGCCTCAACGACGTCGGGGAACAGCTCTTCGCGGATCGTCTTATCGCGTTTGGCGCGTTTGAGCATGTCGAGGATGGCCGACGATGATGGTGCGCTCTTATACATTCTGTAGTAGCCCGACACCATGTTCACCAGAATGGCGTTGGCCGCATTGGAGAACTGGTTTGGCGCAACCAGATCACCGGCGCGAGTCAGAAATTCATGGTCGCGACAGAAGTAGGCTGCGAGTCGATTCTGGAAGTCGTCGTCGAACTCTTCAGACAACCCTCGTCCTGTGTGGCAAAGTTCGGTCATGTGCTTTCCTTTGATGCTTAAACAATTTGTTTTCTAATACTAAAAAAGCCAAATAGGGGATCAACAGAATCGCCGTGCTTCTTCCAGTTCTTCCGGGAAGTGCGCGTAAATCACACGCTCAGGCACGATTTCCATCAACCAGACAGCGGAGAAGATGATGCGGACGCGCTTGTCTCGGGTAATGCCACGCAGACGCTCCAGAACCCACTCAAAATAGCGTTCTTGAATCGGGTCGTGCTGCATGTCTCCCAGATGCTTAAAACTCACCAGAGAGTCATCCAGACGGGTTACAGCGCGTTTGGCTAACTTCTCTTCGAATATCTCGATCAGCTCGGGCTGCCAGAGATGCTGGGGGCGCGGTAATTTGTCCCACAGACGGCGTGCAGCTGCGGAAAGAACGGTAGAAATGAAGTAGTCATAAGAGCAGCAGTACTGGTCGGCAAACTGGCGTGCTTTCCAGAGAGACGTTTTGTTCGCCGTCGACAGCTCCTGATACGGCACACGTTTCAAACCGGTTGTGAATGGGGCCGTTTCATAGTGTTCGCGGCCATGCGACAGCATGATGTATGAGTACTGGCGTTTGTATGCCTCAGTGAAAAGGCATGTGGCCATAAGCGGGTGCATGTCGCGGTAATCAAACCACTTTGTCTCGAACAACTCAGCCTCATCCTTGCAGCGTGACAGCCCAATATTCTCGGCCACCCACTTGTCCATGACTGTGGTGTCCCACTCGGTCATGAAGTCGTACTGGTCGTTGTTAATAGTGTTAAAGAAGATCTGGCTCATGTGCCCCGTCGATAGGTAGTTACTTACTCATCATAATGGGCGAATCATAGCGACTGGAGACTGGTTTTGGAAGTGGGAACGGAAGGGAATGTGTCTGGGAAGTTGGTTAAAGAAAGACCTGTTTTCGTATAAAATAATAAATAACTTAGTATTTATATACAGAAGCAGGTCTGTAAAAATGCCTACTTTACGAATAAAATCGCATTTTAAAAGAAAACATCAGAGGTAACTTCTACCTTTTTAAGGGAGTAGGTGTTAAACGGAGAAGCCATTTTGTAAATTTTAATATTGGAGTCCAGAAAATTTCTTACGTATTGTTCTACCTCATACGGCACATGAGATCCTAAAATAACCTCTTTAATATGAGATTTATCGAATTTTTTAATCCCTTGAGAACTTGTCACAGCCCTATATTCGACTTCGTATGCCCAGCAGGTATGCTTACTGAATACAATTTTATCTGAAAAATCTTCAGGTTTTTCACTAAAGAAACTAAATACAGGAACATCATCTGAGTAATTTACATAACCCGCAAGTTCAATATCTTCTATCGTTTCAAGGAATTTTTCATCAAAACCTATGCAAAATCCGGTATGTGAAGCAGCATAATGAGACCACATCAAGTAGTTGTCCGGCTTAGGCGTGAGACAAATAACTCCATACATAGACATTATTTGCTGTCTGGAGTCGGTAATAATACTCCATTTAGCTTGCTCTAGCCCACGGAACCAACTTTCAAAGTGGGTGTCATTTGGTCTATCCTTAATAAATCTCTTTCTTGCCGTATCTTTATCAGCCCTTAAATCTAGGTCTATTTTAAATTCAGATGGGTCATTGAATGTGAATGGATCACTAGCTCTTATCGTGCCATCTTCTAAGAAATATTTTAAATAATTAATTGTGTCTTCTGGGTTAGAGCTTCCAACATATTTATACAACATTAGCAAAATCCTTTTTTTATTAGGCGCATTTCAGCGCCTAATAAGTTTAACCTTTCTTCATCAGCTCACGCTTGATCTCGTCAGTACGCATTGTTACGTCAGCAGCGGTAATCGCCTCGTTCAGTTTCACGATATCTTCAATTTCCTGTGGCGACTTCTCTGCCAGATGGAAAATGGCTGCACGAATCACGTCAGAACGGGTGAACTTCTCGAAACGAGGGATGAACTTCATCATCTCCAGCAGATCGAAGTACTCGTCTTCCAGCGACATTGTGCGACTCTTAATCTTCTCTTTCCCACGAGTCGGACGCCCCTGCGGTCTGACTGGCTGGCGCATTGGGGTGCTGCTTTTTGCCGGCTCTTCCGGATCTTTGCGCTTTGCAAGGTCTCCCATTCTCATGGACATTATTCTTCCTCCAGACTCATGATGTAATCTACAAACTCTTCGAACTCGGCTTCTGCCTTCTTATCGCGTTCAGCGCCAGTCATTTCAAAGATAGAACGACCTGCCTCTTCCGCGTCGTCATAAACGTTACGGTTGTACAGGTTAACCGGCGCAGCCTCGATGCCGAATGTCTCGACAATTTCTTTCGCCGCCAGGATACGTGACATCTGTGAAGGCAGTGACGGACACTGGTTTACTACCGCGCGAATTTTCACAGTCTCGTTCACGTTACGAACGTTGTCGATAATCGGGTCGATATCGCGCAGAGATTTCAAATCACGACGCTTAGGGCGCAACGGGATAATGATGAAGTCTGCCAACAGCATCGCTTGTCGCTGAATTTCTGAGTCAAAACCACCCGCATCAATGACGACGTAATCGTAGCGTCCCTTCAGCGATTTGATGTGCTTGACGATGTCATCCTGAACGTAAGCGAATGGAATCAGCTCAAGATCTTCGTTCTGGCGACGGTCTTCACACCAACTCGTTGTAGTGCGCTGAATATCAATGTCGGTGACTTGAATCTTCTTTTTCTTTTTAACTTTGAGGCATACCGCAATTTGCTGGGCAACAGTAGATTTGCCTGGGCCGCCTTTCGTGCCGCCAACCACAATGATCTTGGTCATTGGAGAGTTCCCTTTGCGTGAATTATTGTCGTATGAAACAACTTGTTTTCTTATATGCGATATAGCCTAAATGCCTACGGCTGCGGTGTAAAGGTGAAATGTCAGGCACTTATAGGTAGTTAACAAATTAGCCGAATGTAAATTTGACTCGAAAAAATTCCCTGGATAGTATGACTACAGGTGGTGATGGTCACCTGGCGCCTGTCTCGCAAAGCAATAGCCCATCGTTAAACAACGTTTTATCTAAACTTGGCTCGCCAAAGTAGTTTTGACGCGTCCGGTTAGCAGGCTATCGGTAGCATTAATAAACTAACTTTTGGAGCTGACGCCATGTCTGACTACTCTTGCCTAAGCATTCTCAAGACCAAAGCTAAAAAGCTGGTTCGAATTCAAAAAATTAAGCAATCCGAGGCGCTAGAGATCGTTGCTAAAGAAGCGCAATTTTCTAGCTATCACGAGCTTAAAGAGGTCGCAAAGCGAGATCCTTTTGAGCCGCGACTAGTTCTGGCTGCAATGGGTGAATCTTCTCTGGAAGATGCTCTTTATACTGAAGAAGTCTTCTCCGCTATCGAGACGGAGGTTATGGAGCTGTTATCTGGTGAAACAGCCGATACGAATGCCTATGATTTCAACGTAGAAGATCTTGAAGCAACGAAGGTCAAGTACGACGAGAAGCGAGGCATTTTGACTGTGCTGGCGTCCTTTACGTATCAGGGAGAGCAAGACCCAGACCGTGCCTACTCAGGAACCTCATTTGAGGTTGTTGCTGAAATGCAACTAATTCTCCGTGAAAATGCCTGGAGTCTCGTTGAAGATAGTCTGGAGTTGGCCTCGGTTGTATCGGATACCGATCGTGACTGGTATGACGATGTAGATGGTTAATACGAAGGCGCTCCACCGATAAGATGGAGCGCCTTCGTACGGGCTTGTAATCAGGCATTTGGTAAATGACCGTATTGCCAGTTACACAATCGCTCTCCCATCGTGTTATGGAAGAGGATCTCGCGTTCCGTCTCTTCGGTCATAAAGTCGTCGTTACTGACATAAATAGGGTTTGCTGCATCGCAGAACAGCACGCCGGAAGTCTGTGTCTTAATCACGCAGCCATTTATCATGCAGCTCGCGATGAACAGCAGAAGCATCTTTCCGCCGCACCTCATTAAGTGTCTCATTTTTGACGTCCACTGTGCTTTGAAGCCTTTTCCTGTCCTCCTGTCTGGCCTTCTCTTCGATTGCTTGCCGGGCCGCACGACCTCCCATCGTATAAGCACCGACAAGCACGAAAAGAACGGCAGCCAGAGTCATCAGAGCAAACTTCAGCTTTGAAAATAGGCTGCCGGTCATATCAGACCATCCCGTTCTGGTGTTTTCGCACCTGTGACCAGGCGATAAAGCCGGCCACCACAATGGTAGCGATACCGAAGATGATCCGAACCGTATCACCACTGGTGATGTGTCCCTGCGCCTTGTCCATTGCCGCAGAGACCTGCGGCATGACGTCGGCCAGCTGTGCCAGACCAATTCCCGCCGTGACGGTCGCACCGGCAGTCTCTTTGGTTACAGGAACAGCCTTCACGGTTTTCACCGGCTTAACGACACCAGCGCGACGCAGACCTTCCTCAATAACTTCTGCCGCATACCAGGTGTTCGGCGTTTTGAGCGGGCCACGGCCATTTTCATGACGGATAATCGCCTCCACCAGCGGACGCAGGGTGTCGTAGTCGTGCAGATCGATGATCATGTCCGGGGTGACGCCCACGGCTTTAGATACCTCGTTCACGTAAGCCACGGTGTTGTTTTCATGCGGAGGCGCCCAACGTTCGATGACTTCGCGGATCGTATCGATGCTGGAGCCATCCTTCGCGCGGCGCTTGTCGTGGTAGGTAATGAGCGTCACTGCCAGCGCTCGAATACCCCATACAGGATCTTTGAACGTGCAGAAACGCGGTTCAGCAGGGTTGTCGATTAACCCCTGCCACGGCGAACCTTTGTCGAGGTTGCCAGGGTTGTTATTACGAATGCCTCTCGGAGTTTTCATCCTTGATCTCCTGTTATTGCAGTCCATTCTTTACGCCATAAGCGGCCAGACCCAGCAGTAGCGCGGTAATCAGGAACGACGTTATCTTTGAGATAATGCCGCCAAAGAACCCACTGGATATGGCGTCTAACCGATTAAGAAGTTTGTCCAGGTTGGAGTGCTGAATGCTGTGTTGTGCTGGTGTCATATCACCAAAGTAGGTTCTGAGCTGATCATTGACCTCCAGCCCAATTTCCTCACGTAGCTCCTTACCTAATTTGCCAACAACTTCGCGAGCAACAATAGCGGCGATACGCTCAACCTGCTGCGGCGTAACTCCAGCCATTTCATTCGACATTTTTTCCTCCGTGAAAAGTAAAATCGAATGATGGATTTATAACATAAATAGTTAATTTATTATAGGTAATCACTTACCTATTAATTGACGCAAAAACATCTGCGCCAATTACCCTATTCTCCTTTATCAGTTGTTGGAGCCTTTATCAAGGAAGCCACTACAGCCTTGAGATCTACAAGCTCTCGCACAAGTTCCGCTCGTAGTGAGTCGATTTCATCTTGTTGTTTCTTGATGATTTCAGACTGTTTTTCATTTTCGTCTTGCAACATTTGAACTACGGTTATCAGGTCAGCGATAACTGCTCGATCATTAACATTCATGATCTCGAATTCTTTACCGCATTCGTCAGTTGCTGTGCCACCAAAGAATACGTAAGTATCATCAATTTCGGCCATTTGTTGCGCAAGGTATCCACGCTGTAAAACTGGATTGCCCTTATAATAAAACTCCATTACTCCGATTTGTTTAATACGCCCCCATGCACCGCTCTTAGGTAGTTCAAATCCGTATTTGATCCTTACATCGGACCCCTGAATAGCGCATCGACCCTCTGGCGTATAAAAGCCGTTATCGTTTCGCATTGAATACCATACGACATTGCCGCCGAATGTATTAAAAGACCAAACATATTGATACTGTTGCCCAGGAGCACCTGCAACATAGTTTTGAACACCGAACCATTTGTTTTCAACATATGAAAGCAGGTTGGCACCATCGCTTGCTGCCTGATCCTGTAACTTCCTGACGACTGCTGTCCACGCACCACCAACACCAGTGATATCAAACGCAACAAGGCCTTTAAACCAAACAACATCATCTGTCGCAATACCAAGCGCTTTCCTTGCCGTATATTGGTTATAACCGCCGGTTCCGCCGGACTCTATTGGTAGCGGTTTTCTTGTACCGGCAGATCTATCATAAACGCCCCAATCACCATGATCGTAAACAAACAGATAGGTATCCATATCTGGCGCGTAATACAAGCTTTGAGCTCCTGCACGATTAATAGTATCGACAAGCAGATTTCGTCTTAACTCATCAATACTTCTTGCACCAGTACCACCTTGGCCTATAGCCAACGGAACCCAATCTTTTAGAACATCATCAAACATGCCCCAGGCGCTATCATTCCTTACTGATAGCTCTTTTACACCATCTGGAGAAAACATTGATGTGTAAACATCAGCCTGGACTATTCTATCTACCTGTAAATTTTTTCTTGATTGGGTTAGGTTATTAGCACCTGTGCCACCTTGCGCCATGCCAAGCGGAATCCACCCGCTAACGCCTGATTGTGTAACTCCCCATGTGCCGTCGCCTGTCAGGTTAAGACCGAATGTCCCGAACCTCATTACTGTTGAATTTGATGTTTGTACGAACCTTTCAAGTTCAAAGTTTTTTTTGGCGCGTGATACGTCTGTTGCCCCAGTACCGCCCGCACCAATGGATAGAGCCGATGTACTGTTATTGTCATTACGTGCAACGCGCCATTCGCCATTGTTTGCAATCCTCAACTCATAAGTGGCTTGAGGGTTCGTAAATGAGTTGTAATCTCCCTGAGTGCCGTTAATTTCCGGATCGCGACTAATAACCGCCTGAACCTGCAACGTCTTTCTTGCCGCACTCCTATCTGGCAGGTCAGCAAGGTTCTGATCTTTATGCAGCACGTTGTTTACATCTAACAGATCGGCAAATTGCTTCGCCTTTTCTGCTTCACTCTTTGCGGTATCTGCATGGGCGGCTGCATTGGTTTCACTTGTCGCCGCCGCCGCTTGGCTCGCCGCCGCCGCATCCTTGCTTGCTACGGCAGTATTTTTACTCTCAAGAGCAGAAGCCTGGCTTTCAGCAGCCGCATCTTGGCTGGCTTTCGCATTGTTGGAATAAGTGAGTGAGTCATTCGCATAGCGAGCGGCTTCCGCTTCGCTTGCCTTAGCAGCCTGCTCGCTATTAGCGGCAGCAGTTTGGCTCACGGAGGCAGCTTCTTTACTCGCTAACGCGGAAGCCTCTGAATTAGCGGCGCTATCTTCACTTTGGTGCGCTGCATTCTGTGAAGCGGCTGCAGCCTGCTCACTTTGTAATGCAGCTGTTTGTGATGCAGCGGCAGCCTCTTTGCTTGCCCTGGCGTTACTTTCACTGGTAGCCGCTGCCTGCTGAGAGGCAGCTGCAGCGTTTTCACTTGCCTTAGCATTAGCTTCGCTGCCCGCAGCTGCTTGTTTAGAATTTAACGCCTCTGCAGCCGCTGCTTCCGATCTGGCGGCGGCGGCCAGAGCCTTTGAGGACTCCGACTCAATGGTATCGACGTGATCTCGATACCATTGTTGGTTTTCGTTGTGCTCATTAACAATCTGTAAGAGCGACTTTACCTTTATCTCAGTGCCATCAGCAGCTTCCAAGGTGACTTCATCGAGCGCCGTCAACCAGCTGCGCATCGCTTTTGAGTCAGCAGACATGCGAGTCATAAGCGCAGTGAAGCGAGCACTGAACTGTGTCAGATCGCCCTCATATGTTGTAATGATTACGCAAGGTACATCTGCCTGCGTCTCACCAGCATATGGTTCCGCCAGAACCATGCTGGTGTCACTATCGACGCGCTTAATCTCGTGTAGCTTATTGTCAGGCCCAATTACGATCATGCCTGGCAATACACCATTGGCCGTCACATTCCAGGCTGTACCTGCGCCTGTTACAATGTTACTCCCCTGAGTGAATGAGATAGTACCTTCCCTGTACCACATGTTAACTCCTTAAAACGGACAAATCAGCTTCCTGCTGAACTCATATAATACACACACAAAATAAGTAATTACATACCTATTTATTTAGACTTTAAATAATAAAACTGTTAATGTGCCAACGGCATTTGCATGATCTAATTGTCCACCATAAGACAGTGTGGTCGAGACATTTCGAGGCAGAAATAGATAGGCGCTACCGCCGCCATGCATTGCCGTCGAAGAGACGGATGCGATTCGACCACCGTAAGACGAATCAACCCACACAGTACCACCACCTTGTCCATACCCTCCGGAATATGTCCACCCATGCACACCGATATAAGGGATTACCAAATGTCTGTCATAGCTCGCCGCTGGTATGCCGATAGATGAGTTGAAACCTAACACGACCGCTTTGGCAACATCGCCCTCAATCTTTTCAGCATAAACAGTTCCGTTGAAGTAGCCTTCTTGTGCTTCAATTCTGCCTCTAAACACCCCCTGATTTGCATAGACAGTACCCCTTACCGTCACTTGGTTGAACTCAGCGTTACCGTTTTTGTTGATCGACCATCCTGCTGACGAACCAGCATAATTATCAGACTGAATTACTTGCCCAATCTTTGCGTTATCAATAGTCCCGTTTTTAATCCATGCCCCATTCATATAGGCAACGCCATTCTCAATTACAAATGGTGTTGTAATATGCCCATTAACAGAGTTAACCAATCCAAAGCGATCCGCCTGAACAAGAAATTGCGAAAGCCCTGTGCTATCGATACCAAGTGCAATACCGGCAACATACTTCTGGCCACCAGAGGTTGAGGTTTCCATCTTCAGAGTCCATGCGGTAGACACCTTCTCGTTCGTATCCGCTATCGCTTTTGCCTGCTCCTGAATGATCGCAGAGTTACCATCAACCTCAGCCTTAATCGTATCTACTCTCTTACCAAGTGCGCCATCTGCATCAGCCCTAGCACTAGCCTCGGATGTAATAGCTGCTTTAATGTCTTCCGATGTTTGAGATGCCAGAGAGTTAATTTGAGAAGACAGGGCACTATCTGCATCCGTTCTGGCACTGCTCTCAGCGCCAATCGCTGCCTTAATGTCCTCCCCCGTTTGTGCCTTTAGTGTGGTTATCTGGCGAGCCAGGGACTCATCGGCGGTAGCTCTTGTCTCCTGTTCCGTCGCAATCGCAGCCTTAATATCGTCATCAAGCTGAGACTGAAGCGCAGTGATTCGCTTCGAGATAGCCTTATCCGCTTCCACACGAGCCGTCGTTTCCTCGGTAATTGACGCTTTAATTTCATCACCAATTTCAGCACGAATCTCTTCTACCTTAGTGGCCATTGCCGACATATCATCAGCGAAAGCCTTCTGCGTAGTGGCAATCTTCGCGTTGTTGATCATCTGCTTGTGCTGGTCTTCATCCTGACGGAGAGCAAGATCGATATTTGTCTTGGCAATAGCGTCGATATTTGTTGTGACCTCGGAGCTTGCGCGATCAATTTCGGCAACAGTCTTCTTCATTTCTTCAATTGCCGCGGCGCTATCATCAACGGATGACTTCATTGCCTCAATTTGCTTGGCATTAGCCTTGTCGCCCTCAACTCGTGCCTCACGTTCTTCGGCAATCATCGCCTTAGCATTGTCGAGAGCGGCATTTGCAGCCTCAACAGCACCTGCAACAGCTTTGCCTTGCTCAGAGACTGTTTCCTGCAATTCAACCAGTGCAGCGTTAGAATCCTCAACCTGCTGCAGAGCGTCATTGACCTTATCCAGCGTGCCTGAAACCTCATTCTTGAGATCGGTTTGAGACTGCTGGAGAGTTTCATCGGCAGCAGCCAATTCTTTAAGACTCTCTTCCATCTGCTTATGAAGATTGTCGACTGCATCCTGAGACGCCTTCGTATCGATTTCCTCAAGCAGCCCCTGACCCAACTCGGACGAAGTAATTTTACCTGTCAGGAATGAAAGAACGTCTCTTGTCGTCGCCTCCGTACCCAGATTTGAGTTCGGCGGGCTTAACATGCCACGCTTGTTCGCCGCACGAACCCAATAGTACCAGGTCTCACTATCTCCCAAACCGGCATGGGTGAACGTTGTGCTGGCGGCCTCTGCAATCAACTTTGCCGTTTCCAGATCGTTGGTCTGGGAGGCGTACACGTTGATGTGATCGAGGTCGATTGAGTCCGGGTTGACCCAATTCAGAATCACGTTGCGGTAGTCGCCAACAGCCGTCAGAGAGGTAGGAGAGCCTGGCGGTGTCATCGTACCTTTAACTTGATAAACGATGCTGATGATGTCCGTCTTCTTACCGCTGAACGAAACCGCATAGAGCTGAATGTCGTATTGACCATTCTCGGCAATATTGAGGATCTCGAACTGCTCTTCGGTAACACGTGCGGACTGCCAGTTAGAGACGTTGTTCTCATCGGAACGGCGCCAACTGATCCAATATTCCGCAGACTTACCCTCCCAGGTGGCAACGAGTTTGATTGAGAGGTTGCCCGGACTGGAGATATACGTCCCTTCCGTCACCTGCAGGTTAGTCGGCTTCGAATAAGTCGGATCGAGAACGGTGTTGTTCTCGGGGATCAGCGTCGCGCCGTTGTCGATGGCTTCGTACTTCGATGCGTTATTCTGGACAACCGTAACGTCAAACGTCCCCTGGGCATCCCCCTGAGCAACGTTGATAACGCGCACACGCATTGGCTCCAGATCTGGCTCTGTAATCGTCCAGACGCCATTCATTACCGGCATATCGCCGGAATTGAGCGCTTTGGAGAAGGTCACGTTGGAAATGTCTTCCCCGGTCTCAAGAATATCGCGCTCAACGATTTCACCTTCCTGATTCAAGATCCGGATGTAGCTACCGGCCTTATTCAGCGTAACCGGTGCGTCGAGAGTGATGCTGTTCTTTGTGAACGCCACAATGCGGCCAGAGTTGCGCTTACCTGCGCGGTATTTGTTCTGAATCAGCACCGTTTCGCCCGGCATCAGGAAGGAAGCATCCAGCCCTGCCGTAAAGCTGATAACGTCCGATTCCATGCGTGCGGTATACAGCAACCACAGACCGACACGATGCGCCTGACCGCGGCTAGTGCAGCCGAACGCAACCACTTCGGTTTTGCGCTCGCCATAACGACGCATCGCCTCCTGGTCTTCTACGTACTCGATGTTTTGTTTGTAGCCGTCTTCCTTGTTGTTGTAGGTCACAAGAGCCACTGACGGACGGTCTTTGCGCGCAGATCCCTTATAGCTGAACATGCCGTCTTTGACGTTCGCGTTGGTGAACATCATGACCGGATCTGACGGGCTATCCTGCATGACGTTAACCATGCCGCCAGCCCAGAAGACCATACCGCGGAAGGCGCCAGCGATATCCTGAATCAGTCGGTACGCGTCCTGACGGCTGGTGATCTGGGTGTTGATAGCAAAGCGCTTCTCTTTGCCCCCGAATCCATTGTCAACTTCTTCGTCGCAGTAGCGCCCAATCTGGTAGATCTGCCCGAGGTCAATCATGGACTCAGAAACGAACTGCCCAAGGCCATAACGAGCGTTGGTAAGCACGTCGAAAAGAATCCAGGCTGGGTTTGAAGACGAAAGCAGCTTAAAGGTGCCATCCCATACGCCGATATAGGTATTTGTATTCTCATTGTAGTTGGACGGGACGCGGATCTTCAGGCCACGAACCAGATACGAACGAGACGGCATCGAGCTGCCGAACTGCTCTGAGTTAACCTTCAGGCCAACCAACGCTGAGTTCGGGTAGTTCATCGGTGTATCGACGATCTCACCGATAGAGTCCACCCACGTATCGTTAAAAATGTACTGAGTGTTGCTGTCTTCGGTAATACGAATCACGCGAATTTTGTAGGCACGACCTGGCTTGGGCAGTTTCAGTTCATAGCTGCGGTAGTAGACGCCTGTCTTTTTTGCCGTCAGCGTAACTTCGGAAGTGCTCTCCCCTTCTGCGATGGCGTCCTTGAAGGCATTGTCGCCATTGGCAATCTGGAATTTGTACTTCACGGTCGTACCGTTGGTATCACCGGTCTTTTTGTCGACGCTACGCAGTGACGGGAACTTCAGAATGACGCGGACACGGTCTGCCTCATCGTTATCAATGGCAATCGTGACGTCGTGAGTTCTTTTCAACTGGATGTTGACCGACTTCGGCGTTTCAACGAAATCGAACCCGGCCATCGGCGTCTGGTCTTGTGAACCATCACGGAAATCCCAGGTGATACCACTAAAGTTTGGTGACCCGTCTTCGTTGAGGATTGGCAGATCATCAATGAAGATCGATTTTGCGCCATCCACCAGCCCGCCAATGACACCTTCCCCGAGCAGGTCGAGGATTGACGCCATAGCACGCGAGTTTACGGTATCGTCAGCTTCAACCGGCGTGCGGCTGGAGCCACTGCTTTTCTTACCGCCAGCACCTGCAATCAGGAGAGGCAGTCTCTTCTTCTTGAACTGTTCCATGTTCAAAAATTCCCTTCTTACTAAAGCTGGTCGATGGTAATCGAAGAACTCACTACCTGTGAGCCGACCAGAATTTCCTCACCATAAATGAGCTGAACCGGGTTGCCCTGGTTAGTGGTATTTTGTGGCCCGTCGAAATAAAACGAGTTCGAGTTATCTGCCTGCCTTACGCTGTCATTGGTCGCCTGGGGCGAAATTAGCTGAGAAATACCGCCCATCATCAGCGATAAGCCGAGCGGGGCCAGCGCAGGGAACCAGAATGAAGTAACCATGACGAGTGCCCCTACAACTGTCTGGAACCACCCAAAAGCCTTGCCGCCGCTACCGCGAGGAACCGGCGTGATGCGGATCTTCGCGATGTTGTCGGACTGCCCCATCATTTGAAACTCGCTCTCATCAACCGACCACTTATGCCCCTGCTTATTGGTGATCTGGATGTGATACTTGTCGTAGGTCTTCATGTTGCGCTTCATCCAGGCTTTTAAGCCCGGACGGTTGGCTTCGACCAAATCCAACGCCTGTTTGGTGTTGCGCACTTTTAAATGCCAGTGGCGGCCGAAATGCCTGGCCATCGGGCCACCAAGTTGCACATGAACTAACTCAGACACGTCTCATCTCCCTTGAGTAAGTCTCTGTGACGCAGGTGGTGCGTCGTGTGTTTCTGGTACATGCCACCGTAATAAGCGCGACAGCTCAGGCGGTCGATCTGGTGGTGCAGGATCATTCCGTCCCCGATGTACACCGCGCAGTGGTCAGGCATCTTTCCGTACTGAATGAAGAAAACGTCACCACGCTGGGGTTCTGTCCCCGGAGCCAGACGAACAAGCCCTTCATTGCGGTAGTGCTGATCGAGAATGTCGCTATCGCCCGTGTACCACGATGGAATATGCAGGTGCGGGTTCGGATTCAGCTCGACGTTAAACTCACGCTTCAGGTAGTCGCGGCACAGCATCCAGCAGTCGAAGACACCAAACACATAGGGTCGCCCCAGATAAGGCATCTCAAAGCCGTCCGGGGTGATCACATTCATCTCACTGAAGTGAAATGGCGCATCGCCCTCGACGTTCTTTCGAACAGCCAGAATCATCCACGGAACTTCCGTTGCCTCGCATCCGGCCCTGTCGGCGTCTGACGCATCAGCTGATTCGTCAGTGTGGGAGTGCCAGATGGCAACCACGTCTCCCGCATCTTCCGCTGCGATAATGTCGTCAGCGTGCATAACAAACGTGTTTTCCGGGTTTTCCGACACGTTCCGGGCTTCCATGAAGCGATATTTCTCGCCAGTGGTACGCACCAGAAAGCCACACGCTTCGTTCGGGTAGCGTTTGATGGCTGTCAGATAGATTTCCTGCATAACGTCCGAACCAAGCTCAGGGAAAGCTCTATTACCCATAACGCGTTGCTCCAATAAATCCGCCAAAGTGGATTACGCCATTGGCAAAGTAGTTACGGCGTGCGTTGCATGAGTCGTAGCGTTTCGTGCAGTAATCCGCGCCTGACATGGTGGTTTGCTGGTTGTTTTTGTCGAAATAGGGGCCGGTGTAGCCGCACTCTGGGCCGCGGTATTTCCACGGGCAGGTGTTTTTGATGATCTGGCGGTACGGCAACTGCACGCCCATCAGATCGAACACACTCGACAGCTCAAACTCGACAACCTCATGGGTTTCAAGAGTCTTCTGCTCGACGAACCACATCTCATCCGGAAAATGCTGATTTGGATCTGCGGTTGGATTCCCGTCTTTGAAGTTGGCCGCATCGAGAAAACGCGCCAGCGTCATCTTGCGGATGATGCGACAACCAACCAGATCGTCGTTTGCCTGGACTTCAGCGGAGACAGTACCGGCAAAGTTGGAGACCTGGATTTTTGGACGCGGCAAAGTGCCCTGACCAGTCTTATCAAAGCCTGACGCTTTGATTGGCCACGGTTCGTAGGACACACCTTGCCAAACGACTGGCTCCATCAGTTCGTTTGTACCGGCGTGGAAAAACAGCTTGCCCCCAGAGGTGGTGTTCGACATATCAAGTTCGAACAGCTCAATGTGTGCCGAAGGCGACAAGCTCTGAATATCAGCTTTAATACCCATCGTTTCTTCCTTGAAATAAAGAGGCGCCAACATCCCGTCAGCGCCTACAAATAATAATAAATAAGTGATTACTTATCTAGTGGGTTAAATTATCCTTCATAAATTTGTCGGAAGGTCGCAGTGAGAACGAGATAGCCCTGGTAACGCTTCACAGTATGGCTGTCGCAGACCACAACCATCTTTTTGCCACGAGGGTTCGTCCAGTAGAACGACTCAACGGCCGCGCGTGCCGTCAGAAAGTCATCGACGGCATTAATAACGTCGTAAGAGCGCGTAAATGTCAGGCTCCACTCTTCTTTAATACGATTAAGCCCTTTGGCCTGACGCTGTTCGTAATCGTCACCGAAATTTAGAACCGTCACATTAGGCTTCACGGTCTTTTCCGACTCGTAGTCGGGATACCAGTTAAAAGTCAGTCTTTCCATCTCACATCCTTGTGAGACTGCCCCTTACGGGGCAGCCGTGGTTAGTTACGTTGAGAGTTAGGGTTGAGCGAACCGCCTGGCCGCTTCTCCTGAGCGATGGTTTCAAGCGCGATCGCCTTCATGCGCTGCGCAGCCTGACTCCATGCGCCTTCGGAATTGCTGTTCTCCGAGACACTGCCGTCGCTGTTGACGTTGATCTCAATGCTGACGGGGGAGAAAACGCCACCACCGCCTTTAACACCCTCTGTGTTGAGCGTGACAGGTATGGAACGCCCATCCGGAAGCGGAACGTAGGCTTCGTTCATGTCCCCTTCGCCAAACAACGCCAGCTGCGGAGAGTCAGCGATGCCACCTTTCTGGTACGCCCGCAGCGGAACCACGCCGTCTTTCCCGAAAATGCCGCCTTTGGCGAACTTCGGAATTGCCGGGATGCCGCCAGTACCATCAGATGCAGATCCGGTGAGATTGTTGAACCCGGAGTTAGAGCCGGAGGAACCAGATCCGATGTTGTCGAAGCCACCACCAGCCCAGGCAGACACCAGCCCGGAGGCAATGGTAGCGCCGAAGCTCAACCACTTATTGCCAGAGCCGGACATGTTTGCGCCCAGCATGGCAAACGCGGCAGAAAGCGCCCCCGTGACAGAGCTAAGGTTCTGCATGGAGAAGATGGATGTCTTCACCGCTTTGGTTTCCGCGTCTTTGGCTTCAGTACTGGTAAACAGTCCATTTACCCAGCTGCCGATCGCATTGGTTGCAGATCCAATCGCGCTGGTCGTCTGCTGAGTTGTCTGCCCCAGACCGGAGACTGAGCTGGAGGTCTCTTTCGTCGCCTCGCCCACGCTCTTATCGCCATTGATCGCATTCATCCGGACGCCCTGGTTGGCAACCGCTGACGCGACACCAGAAAGCAGATTACCGCTCTGAGAGCTGCCCGCTGCCGTCGTTCCCATCCCCAGCATGTTCATGAGTGGCAGGGTGATCTGCGTCTTCACAACCATGTTGGTGATATCGCGGAGAATGGATTCTGCCAGGCTGGAGAAGTCCAGTTTCCCCTTCATGACGAAGTCGGTCAGCGTATCCGTCATGTTGCTGAACAGGTTGCTCCAGCTATTTTCCAACTGATCGGCCAGATTCTCGTACTCAAGCGCCAGCTTCTGTGTCGCCGTACCCGTCTCTTTGATGAGAGCGGTGTTGCCTGCCGCCACCAGCTGGTTAATCTGCTTGGTGTAAAGCGCCACGATTTTCGGATCAGAAGCCTGGTCACGCAGATCCATCAACGCTTTCAGGTTACGGTTGTAGGTGTCGTTGAAATCGGCCACCTTCTCTTCACGAGACGGCTTGTAACCCGCGCTGATAATGGAATCGGATTCCGGCGCCCAGGTGGAGATCATCTGCTCGACGTTGCGGCGATTGAACATCTCGCGATAGTCGTCGCTCGCGTTCGCCAGGTCAGCCAGGCGTGACTTGGCTTTGTCGATCATCTCCTGAGTGATGAACTCATTCGGTACAGCGTTGGCCAGTTCGGTCAGCGATTTGGTGGTATCGCGGAGAGACTGATCAAACGACACGGTCGCTTTTGAGCTTTCACCCATCTGCCCCATAAGCTGATCGGCTTTATCCAGAGCTTTCTGGTAGCCGGCCGCCAGCTTACGCTGCGCATTTTCTTCCTTCCTCGCAGCACGCTGAGAAGCGTTGGCAGTACGCTGCCCGGCTTTTTCCGCTGCTGCGGCGTCCTGCTCGCGCGCTTTGGTCAGTGCGGCGATCGCGGCAGCACGTTCCTCGTCGCTCATTTTCTCCAGAGAGCTGGCGCTGGAGGCTTTCTGCAGGTTCAACTGAGTTTTGAGCTGTTTCGGCCCGATGATCGGCTTGCCTTCGAAGTCCATCATAGGCGTGCCGTCTGGCAGTATGCGCTGGTAGGTCGCGGAGTCCATCTGGTTCCGCATATACTGCGCCAGTGCTTTTTGAGCCGCCTTATCGGTCGTCCCTAACCCCAGAACGGTTCCCTGGTTGGACATTACGCCCTTACCGGTTTTCGCCGCGCTATCACGCTCGAACTCCGCCTGAGTCAGCTCCTGAGCAACAGCTTCAAGATGCTCCTGATACCCGCGAATGCTGCCTTGCAGCTTATGAACCTGCTCTGTGTTCCCCTCTTTCTTCGCTTTCTCCAGCAGGTCGCTGAAATGGGCAATTTGCTTCTCGGTGGCGTTTTTACGAGAAGACAGGTCGTCGACCAGCTTCTGTGCAGGTTCCAGATAAGACTTGTTCACCTTCTCGCGAAGCGGCGCGAGCAGCTTGTTCTTCTCGTCGTCAGAAAGTGATTTGTCGTCGTTGATTTTCTGGATCTTGTCCAGAGCCTCCTGACGGGCTTTCACAAACGTTGCAGAGAAGTCACGGTTTTTATCACGTATATCCTCAATCTGAGACTCGGCAGCTTCTTTGGCCAAGCGCTTGGCAACGGCGCTGTCCCCCATTGAGATAGTGCTGTCGACCTTGTCACGCTGCTGACGTAGAACTTTCAGTTCGGCATCCAGTTTCTGCCGATCAACGTTGACCGTTGTTCCAGCCATACCAGGGCCATAAATTGTTTTTTCACCAGATTTGAGTTCTTGCTCTTTCTGGGCAATCTGGCGATCAAGACGTTTCTTGTACTCTGCCATCTGCGCACGCTTGGCCGCCGTCATCGCCTCCGGGATTTTGCGGATCTCGTCCACGACTTTGGACGTTTCGCTGCGGAGCATGGTCATATACGTGATAAGACCGGCTACAGCCACGGTAGCTACGGTGAACGCTGCACCAATGGGGTTTGCTGCAATGAATGCAGTTAGCCCAGCAAACGCGCCCTGAAGCCCCGTAATCGCGCCACGGATAGCGAAGATCAGCGATGGGATTGGAGCCAGCCCCATACGAGCCGCACGATTAAAGCGGGTGACAGCTGTCGCGCCCAGATTGAACGGAGCCTGGAGAACGGTCGACATCTTGGTAAATGTGTTAACCATTTGCCCGGCAGTGCCAATCACGCCTGCAATCCCGGCACGCATCAGCTTGAACGCCACCATTGCAGCAACGACTTTGCCCAGGCTGATAACCAGTTCCTGGTTTTTAGCCAGCCACTGCGCCAGCTCGCTTAAGCCGTCGATCGCCGTGGAGAGTCCGGAACCCAGCGAGTTAGCGAACGAAATGCCCTCTGCGCTGTTCATGATGGAGGCCAGCTCTTTCATCCCCTTTGAGAGAGAATCCAGATAGCCCGCCTGACCGACACGATCGGCAAACAGCGTAAAGGAGGTTTGCAGTTGCGCCAGCGCACCAGTGTAGGTTTGCATCATGTCTTTGGCGGCGTTTTCGTTCTCCGCACGCAGACCAACGAACATCAGCGATAGCGCCTGTTTCGCTTCCACAGTACCGGTGGAGACTGCTTTGGTCAGTTCCCCCATAGTGATACCGGCAGCGTCTGCCATCGCTTTCATCGCGTTAGGAACGGCTTCACCTAATTGCTGACGCAGTTCTTCCATCGACACGACGCCCTTACCTGACATCTGCTGGACAGCCACGGCAGCACGTTTAAGCAGCTCGCTATCGCCGCCGAAGCGTGCAACGGAGTCCACCAGTGCTTTCAGCGATCCGTCAGTAGGATCGAGACCTGCCGAGCGGAATTTAACGAAGGAATCGGTCAGCGCCTGCATCGCAAACGGGGCGTTTTGCGCCATATCCACGATGTAGTGCATATCCTCTGCGGCTGCTTTGCCAGGGTTGGCCTTGTCCTTGTTCAGCCCGCGCAACATGACGCGCATACGCTCCATTTCGGAGGCAGCTTCGACGATTGGCTTCTGCCAGCCGAACAGAATGTCAGTTACCGTTCTTGTTGCATCACCAATCTCGCCCAGCAGGAAAATATTGCCGCGCAGACCAGAGAACACGCCATTTTCAGCACCGCGCCCGCCGTGGCCATTTGTGCCGCCACGTCGACCACCGCCACCATTACCACCGCTCTCACCGTAGCCGCTGGTGCGCACACGTACTGGCTTGCTGATCAGTTGCTGGCGGCCAATCACCGCATCCATCTGATCGCGGACTTTCTTCAGCCCCTCGGCAGCCTGGCTCGTTGTGACGCCCCAATTGCTGAGACGCTTTGTCGTAGTGTTAAGGCGCGTATTCATACCGCTAACGGAGGCAGAGGCTTCTTTTACCTCCGTACCGAAGCGGCTTGCGCTCTTGCCAGCGAACGTTGCCCAATCGGAAAACTCGTTGAGTTCAGACTGAACCTTGCGCAGCGATGTGGTGAGTTTAATAACGGATGAGGTGGTTGTGTCGACGCGCTCAATCAGGGTTTTGAGACCTGAGTTGAGGCTGGTAATGTTGCCTCGCGTCTTGCGCGAAACATCAGACACAAGCTCGAAGCCGGCAGCTACATCCTGTAGTTTGTCTGCCGTGGCATCGAGTTTGGACTCCAGAACGCCGATGATGCGGGAGACCGAACCCAACGAGCGTTCCAGATTGTTAATTTTCTGAGCTGGCTTTGTGGCCTGCTCCCCGAATCTGGTAAGTAGCTTACCCGCCCGGTCTATTGACGCTGTAAACTGCTTGTCTTCCAGCGACAGGATAAACTCTACGTTTTGTGACATTCCCTTGTCATCCTCTGCCAAAAATTTGCATCAGTTGCTCTTTGGCGTCAGGGTCTGCCTTATCCTTGCGCGGATCGTAGACTTTATCGGTTACGACTGGTCTTCCAATCCTGAGTTGCAAACCCTCCATGAACGCCTTCACGCCCTCGCCATCTGCCTGGGCAGCGCGAGCGACTTGCAGGTTGCGGACATCCTCTTCCGCGCGCAGACGGTCGATGTTGCGACTGAGCATCCAGAACATCGTTAGAGGGACGCCCAGCAGCTCTAATGGCGACACGGCGTAGTGAGCAACTACACGACTGAAATAGAATCCGAGATCTATCGATACGGTCTTTACCCCGGATTCATCGCGGGAAATTACTTTGCCCCTTCACCAGCCGCTTTTTCGTTCTCTTCATCAATCACTTCCATAGCGAAGGTGAAGATCTGCTGGAGCTGCGGAACAGTCAGTTTTTCCAGTACAACGTCCGGCACTGATGGGATGACCTTGCGCACAAGATCGGCATAGGCAGTAACCTGCTCTACCGGGGACATGTTCTGAAGGTCTTTCCCTTCCATTTGTTTGATGGAGACGAACAGGCCAACAGTCATTTCAACGATGGGGTATTCCTGACCGCCGAATTTGATGCTTTTCTTTGGAGGCAGAATGGAGTCGAGATCGAGTAATTTGGTCATTGGTTAAAACCCTTTTTGAAGAGAGGCTCTTCCTGAGCCTCTGCTTAATTAACACCACGGTTAACTGGCAGCAGTCACCGTTACAGATTTGGTGGCCTTCTTGCCGCCGCTATTAGCAGTAAACGAAATGTTGACTGCGCCTTCTGCAACACCGCGAACCAGTCCTGTCTGGTCTACGGTTGCTTTTTGTGGATCTTCTGATGCCCAGACACCGGTTTTGTCTGCAACATCATCTGGTTGAACTTGCGCCGAAAGTTGAACCGTAGCTCCTACTTTGCAGGTCGGTGAACCTGGATAGATGGTTACGGTTTTAACCTGCTTTGGGCCGCTCATTTTTCCCAGCACGCCGTCGTCATCCGGGTAAGCGGTGAACTGAACGGAAAACACGCGAACATCATCAGACTGGTAGGTCATGGTGAAGTTACCTGCTGTCGCAGCTTTCGGGATGGTCAGAACGTAGTCGGTGGTATCCTGAGGGGTCAGAACCAGCTCTTTGGCTACGTCGATCAGATTGACGCCCTGTGCGGAAGTGATGGTCACTGCGTTATCTTCTTCGCTCAGGGTAGAACCAGGCATCAGATCGACCATATTCTGCAACACGGACTCGGCCAGCGGCGCAGTGATAGTGATGTTACGACCCTGCACCAGCTCGGAGATGGTGGTCTGCCCCAGCTGGTCTACGGTGACTTTCAGAGTTTCGGTCGCAACTTCAACCTGAACACCGCCTTTGGTGTAACCCAGATCAACGCCACCAAACGACACTTTGCAGGCGCCAAGTTTGATGTTTTTTACATGGGTATTGGACATTGTTGGAAAACTCCTTTTTCCGTTAAATCAGCACCTTCATGGCGCCAGCGGTAAGTATATACTTACTTATTTTATTAATTCAACAAATAGCCCGCAAATTCAATCGGGATACCCGCTTCAATCAACGAACCTTCGTTTTTGGGATAAGTAATCGGCATCGACATTGGCCGAACCAACCGGAAGTAAACGCCCTCTGACACGGTTTCTTCGACCGGGAACATGTCCATGATCTTATTAGCTTTCGCCACCGCCTTTGTGATCGTCGCATTACGCACGATGACAGTGAAAGAGTCGTGATAGAAGCCTTTTAACTCATAGTCAATGGTGATCCCCGTATTGGGAGTAACCAACAGAACACCGGACTTCACATTGGCTGGCATGTAGTGACAGAAAATGTCAGTGCCGACTGTACCGATCTTCGCCTTCTGCATCAGGCTCGCAAATGCTTCAATAAACACATCAACCTCTCGTAAAACCTGCTTTCCTTGCCGCTTCTGCTATCGTCTGAGTGAACTGCTTCTCACTGATCTGCACGGCACTCTCAAGGAACAAAGGCCCAACTCGTGGCTTCACACCAGCAACTGGCGGGTTGGTGACGCTCTTCATGCGGGAGAGATAGCCGAGACGATACTTGCCCCACTCCATGTACTCCGCATAATCGCCAACCTCAACACCCGGATGCCCTTCGCGTGGTTTGGCTCCAGATACCGATAACTCAATACGCAGCCCGGTATAGCCTTCTTTGACCACTCTCGCGAAGATCGCGCTTTCGAGTGAGCCAGTCTCCAGCGGGGCCATTGCCCGCGCCAGACGCTCAACCAGACGCGCCAGCTTCTCCATGTCACGGATGAGATAACGCTTAAAGGCTTTCTGGCTGTTATTGAGCCTGTCGCCAGCACGCTTAAACTGATGCGCGTCGTACTTCAGACCCATATGTTTGCCCCTACTTCCAGATGCCCAGGGCGCCCACGCAGTCCCCAGCGACGATGCACGCTGGATACCTTCAGCTTTTGCCCCTCCAGAATGAGAACGTCATCAAGCTGCACTGCGGCCTCAAGTGGGATCACCAGAACAGCATCGAACAATTCCAGATTCGCTTTACCGCGACTGCCGGAGCTGTCCGCACGTACCGATGACTTCTCGTTACTTTGCTCAAACTTAACGACGCCGACGTTCGTCTTCCTGACGAACTGCAATTGCGCTTCACCGTAGACATTCTTCGAACCCAGACGGTAAATCGCTATCTCGGCTTGCCATGAAATGTTCATGTACTCTCCCTGTGGTTGGCAGCCGCACTCATTACCAGGCGAAGGCGCGATTGCTCGTCTTGAGCCTTTCGACCAGAAGTAAATAATGCGACTGGCGTTACGCACGGCGAACAATCATGCGGTTATTGATGTAACTGACCAGCAGTCGCCAGGTACTGCGAGCCACATGCACATTTGCCGCTTTGCCGGTGCGGTACATATTGGTCGTTTCACCAATGGACTCAGACAGAATGCCGTCCTCGCGGGCTGCCGCTACGTCATTACCGTTAGCGATTTCGCAGGCTTCATTAACCACGGCCAGCATTAATGCCTGTTTGAAGTAGTCCGGGAACTCGTCGAATTTCTCCGGCGTCATCTGCTCCCAATCGATCAGATCGTGACGATATGCCCCGTCAGCGCCCCACGGAATGTCATAGACGTTCAGCATGTTTTGCGGGCGATCGTACCGGTCGAAGTCGATACGCAGGACTTTGCGGATTGAGAACGGCAACGTTTTGACGCGTCTGGTGGCCTCAATGAGACGTTTGCGCATCAACCCTTCGCCATCAGCTAACAGGGTGTCGCCGTTCAGCATATCGATAGCTTGCATCTGGGCGTCTGCGACCGTTGCGAATGACTGGCCTGGAATTGACAGCTCGAAGCTATTCAGCAGAACGTACATCTTGCGCTCTTCATGCGTCAGCCCGGATGCCACCGCTTTGACAATGACGTGTCGCAGATCGCGCTCTTTATCTGAAAGCAGGTTGTGTTCGGCCGACACGACAACCGGAATGGACATCTGCCCCTCAGTAATATCGAGAGGTTCGTTATCGACGATGATCGCACCAGCGCCATCTCTGACGGTATACGTGGCCGACTCAATATCCAGAACGTTAAATGCAAACGACAGGGAAACTGCTTCCCCGCTACGGTACGTGTCGATCTGCGCCATTACTCACCGCCCTGTGCTTTCAGGATACCTTCGATCATTTCAACGATGCCTTTGGCTTTCACGCCAATCTGGTTGCCGATCTGACGCAGACCCGCAATACCTTCACAGTCCGCAATCGACTCCAGCTCTTCACGAGTAAAGCGCTGTACAGGTTTGGCTTCCACTTCAGCTGTACCACGTTTCATTGGCACAATATCCGGGGCCGCCGTCTCGACAATGTCGTCCGCAGTCAAATCATTGCGGCTGCTGTACGCGGCAGAAGGAGATACATTTTTACCTTCAACGGTAGTGGCACGCATGGAAGCACAAATCCGCTGCTGATCGATGAATGGCAGTTCGGCAACCGAGATGCCGTCGACAAACTGGATACCGCAGAGAATGCCCGTGTACCCCAAAAACTGAGGCTCCAATAAACGAATTTTTGCTGGTTTCATTCTTCTTCTCACTTAATGGGCGGCATAGCCGCCCATGTGTTGGTTACGCAGTCGGTGCTGCGGTCACTTCAACGGTCGCAGTCGCTTTGTGGCTACCGTCTTCCGTGGTGACTTCGATAGTGGCAGTACCTGCAGCCACACCGGTAACAAGTCCAGTTGCGCTATCAACTGTCGCGAACTCGGCATTTTTTGACGCCCAGGTTACGCGCTTATTGGTTGCGCCAGCCGGTTCGATGTTCGCGGTCAGCTGTACCGTTTTGTTGGCTTCAACGCTGGTGGTGCTCGGATCGACAGAGACGCCAGTAACAGCAACGACAGGCTCAGTGATTTCAACCGTGGCAGTAGCTTTATGGCTGCCATCCTGCGAAACCACTTCAATAGTTGCCGTACCAACGGCTACGCCAGCTACGTTACCGTTCTGGTCAACGGTCGCTTTGTCGCTATTTTTAGAAGTCCAGGTGACTTTTTTATTGGTTGCGTTTGACGGCTGTACATCAACACGCAACTTGACCGATTTCCCCTTCTCAACGGTGGTAGAGTCTGGCGTTACGGTAACGGACTCCACGCTGACAGGCTTAACGGTCACTTCGACTGACGCAGAAAGCTGAGTCTGCTTATCGGTGGCGGTGATCTTCACTTTGCCCGGAGTCACGCCAGTAACCAGACCCGTACCGCTGACTGTGGCGACCTGGTCATTGGCCGACGTCCAGGTGAATGAATCTGCGCTTTTGCTCATAGTGATACCTGCACTAAGTTGAACGGTTTTGCCCACCAATACGGACGGCGCAGCCGGTGTAATGGTGACAGACTGAGTGAACGGAATTGCCCGGAAGCAAGCCGCAAGATGGTTCTGCTGGCGCTCGCTCAGAGGCTCGTTGGAGATGGAATTGGTGAATCCGGCACGGCACATATGCCCCGTGAAATCCGCAAACGCCTCTTCCGTGATCTTCATCTTTTGTTCTGGCATTTCTCGCTCCTACAAAAAGGGTGGGCGTATAGCCCACCCTTAAACGGTAGATAATTACTTACCTACTATACTAATCAAATTTTTACGTTGGTCAGCGCGGCGATAGCCTTGTCGTGCTTGTTCGCCAGAGAGCAGTACCACTTAACGCGGGTACGGGTTGCGTCTTTGTTCTGAACAGTACCGATGTTCTCAACAACGATACCGGCGTTTTCACCGCCATACAGACCAGTCACACCGTTCTCTTCGGACAGGTGCAGGCAGTAGATGCTTGCTTTGCCCGCGTCAGTCGGGATGAAGTCGTTCACGATGAACGGTACACCGTTGTGGCACAGCATCGGACGGCCGAAGTTTTCCATCATGATTTCGGACGGGCCGAGGCTAACGGTACGAAGCAGAGCGCGATAAGCACGCAGGTGCTCGGAACGCATCATGATGCAGTCTGCGCCCAGATCTTTCACCGCGTCGACCAGCTCGTCGAACATGGAGAAGGTCATGGAAGCGCCTTCGATGTCGATCTTCTGATTGTCGTGCATCAGCTTCGGAATACCGTCGAATGCTTTGGTGTTGGTGCTGGAGTCGCCCAGAATCAGGTTGCGGCGGAATGCGCGAGCCAGACCTTTCACCTTCTGACGAACCTGGATTGCCAGCTGGTTGTTGGTGTCGGACATAGTGGTCGCCAGGAATTTGTCGACGTCTACGTCGCCTGCCAGGATACGCAGTTTCGCAACGTGTTCGGTGAAGGTTGCAGCGCCTTCGGTGATGGTATCGTTCACATCAATGAAGGTTGCTTCGCTCAGGGTAGCTTCGCGGTTGTAGAGGTGTGCCTTAGAATTAATCTTCATGAAAGGCAGAACAGCGAACAGGTCATCGCGATCGATGATGGTCTCGATCACACCCTGCTCAAGTTCGTTGTTAGACAGCTTTTCAGCTTCATCACGCAGTAATGGCATCTTTCATTTCCCTATGATTTAAGATGTTACTTGAGTCCGATTTTCCCCAGACCGGAGGTCAACTTATCCATAGTCGACTTGCTCTTCGGCTGGTTTACTTTGTGGGTCGGTTTGCTATTGGAACCAGCACCCTGCTTGGCTTCGCTGCGCAACAGTGCGTCAGCTTCCGGATCTGCACGCAGAATGCGCTCAATCGCGGATTCGAACGGTAACGGTTTGCCTTCACCGTCAACCAGAACTGCACGTTCTTTCTGACCGGCTGGCTTATCAAAGCCCACAACACTACCATCTTCACCCACTTCGAAATGAGAGCCGTAGATAACGCGAGCCTTAGCCGGAGTCATCAGAACTTTGTCACGCAAGAAGGCAGAGCCGCTGAAGGAAGCGCCAACAGTCATTTCGACCAGTTGAGCCTTCAGTGCGGCGTTCTCGCTCTCCAGAGCGGAGTAGCGTTCGTCGCGCTGTGCCAGTTCAGCCAGGTGCGCTTCGATCATCTGCTTTTTCACAGCATCGAACTCACCACGGCGTTCCAGTTCAGCCTGCTCCGCCTCCCGACGTGCGGTTTCTGCGGCTTGTTCAGCTTCGAGAAGCTGGCGAGCACGCGCCGGGTCAATATCTCCGTACTGAGCCAGCTGATCGGCCAATGTGCGCTCTTTCTCTTTGCGCTTCATGTTCTCTTTCAGCAAGTCAGCACCGGCTTTCTTGGACTTACGCAGTTCTGCCAGCAACTCTTCCTGAGTCATACCGGCATACTCGTCGTCGTCACCCTTCGGTTGCTCTTTTTGCTCGCCCTGTTTGCCTGGGTCTTGATTGCCCTGCTCGTTGTCTCCAGCAGGAGCACCAGCACCTCCGCGCTCATGCGCTTCAGCTACATCCATCAGGCCACGACGGGCCATAAGCATTTGCCACAGATTCATAGAAATTCCTTTTCGTTACTTATCACTCGGTCTCTTGAGTAGATGAGTCCCCATTCCCTCGGGGTTGATCTTGCCCGCTTTCTTGGGCTATACCTCGATCATAAGTAAGTACTGACTTATTTTCAAGAGTGTTAAGATCATTTTTTGGAGGAAATTTCAAGAGATCTTTTTGAAATTCCTTTTGCATCGACTCGGAAATGTTCGGGAAGACCTTCTCGATGAGCATTTCCATCTGATGACGACGCACAGAATCAGGCGCCTGGAGCAGCGACAGTTTCTCAGCAACGGCGAACTCGTCAGTCAGACCGCGAATGTCGAAACTTTCCGGGTACGCGATCAGAGAGTGGTCTTCATCCAGTTCGACACCCATCCATTTCGCTGCCAGCTGCATCATCTGGCGTTCTGCCCTTTCGAGGCGCTCTGCTTTTGTCACCAGCAGACTGTTAACGCGCTGGAAGTCGTACATCTTCGCTGCGCCCGAAGAGTTATCGATGCCCTGTGCGTTATCCTGCTTGGTTCGCTCACCTGCCACACCAACGGAATGGTAGATCTCGTTAATCACCGTCTTAATCGTGGTGATGATCATCTGAGCCTGTTTCGGGTCTGGAGACAGGTAGAATGGCTGATTACCGCTCTCAGAATCGAAGGTGAAGACGCGTTTTGTCCCCATTTCGAGCACTTTGGTGTGGTTTTCATCGCCCGGCAGCAATGACTGAACCGGGATCGCCAGCTGGCTGAATGTCTGATCCTGAATAATCGCGTCAAGGTTCGACAGGTAGTTGGCCACGGCGCGGTCAAGATAGGCGATATCATCAATCAACGACGGGCTGAAATACGGAGACTCGCTTTCGCCAATGCAATCCACCGGAAACACCGGCACCACGCCAAGATTATGCTGGCCGCTATCCTCCAGAACGACTTTGGCCTGACGACGACCGCTATTTCCGGAACCTTTCTTCACTTCTTCACGGAAGAGATACCACTCGTTTTGCGTCCACAGACGGTAACGCTGGTATTCCTGCCCGGTTGACGTGAACGGATCTTCGTCGTCGCGCGCGATTTCAACAATCAGCGCCCACAACATATTGCCGTCTTCATCCCAGGCAACATCAAGCAGCTGCTGCGGCGAAATCCAGTAAGCGTAGGCACGCGCATCATTTTTCTTCTCGTCTGCAACAGACTCAACATCGACGTTCATGGTGCTGTCCACGACAACCCAGATACGGCCATAAATGGATGATTGCAGATCGATAGCCGCCATAAACGCATCGATGGAGGCGTTCTGGCGCGTGGCTCGCTTCCAGAAATTGCGGATCTGCTCCGGTGCTTCATCAGTGTTGCGGTGAATGACCTCTTTGAAGAGGTATTTGTTGATGAGGTTTACCACTTCGCGCGTATGGTTGAAGCGATAAGCGCGTTCCAGGCGCTCTTTGAACTCCTGATCGCCCTCTTTGAAGTAACGGAAGATATTGTCGTTGAACCAGGCACGCCCGCCAGCGTAGGTGCTGGCGAGGAAGTCCCAATGTTCTTTTTTCTTCTCATATTCAGGGTGGCGTCGTGCCACAAGGTCTTTGATTTGCTTGTCAGTCAATTCCATTTGCTTTTCCTTTCCGTTTAGGTAAGTACTTACCTATCTAGATCCGCCAAGAATAACACGATTTTTCACCGGATACCTACGATGAACCGGATAACCCAACGCATCCGCACTGTGTTCGATGCCGCCAGTCTTATCCATATCGCGTGAGCCTGGCTTGTAGATCACCTTCTCCAGCGAGTCGATGAGGTGTTTGCACTTCGGATCGATGTACAACCGTGTTTCGCCCGAGGCACTCATCAACATGCGGTTCACTGCATTCACACGGTCTGCGATCGGCGGGTGCTTCTTCGGATAATCGACTCGAAGGAAACCTTTTTCCTTGAAGATATCGACGTCCGATTCGCCGCGTGCGTGCTGGCGATACGCACCAGCCGGGTCAGGGAAGATAGTGACCAGAGACTTCCAGCGCCAGAAACGGCGCTCCAGCTCATCACACACTTCAGCCGTGTTGGAAGAGAACAGCACAACCTCGTCCACGGCCCACAACTCGCCATTTGGCTGCGGCTGCAGGATGACCGATGACATAGGGTCGATGTTGAAGTCCTGACCAACCCAGATCGGCAGTTTCGGATTGAACTGGAGTGGCTTCACATGCACATTGCGGTCGAACGGGTAGTAAACGCGTCCGGACATGTTTTCGAAGCTGGCCAGGTATTCCTGTGCGAACGATTTAGGGTCCATATCGTTCTTCGCTGCTTCGATTTCCGCGCTCGGTACGAACGGAGAATCAGCCGTAACGAACTGCCAGCTTTTCCACTGCCCCTTGCGTTGCAAATCTTTGTTCTGACCGATAGTCCACAGCTTGTGGAACTCGGAGAAGCCTTTTGGCGTACCGATGATCAGCGCACCGCCACGGGTAGAGGACAGTGTCGGACGTAGTACCTTGTACCAGGTGTCCGGCTTCATATCCTGAAATTCATCGAGCACCACAAAGTGCAGTGCCACACCACGAAGCGTATCGGGCTTATCCGCACCTTTCAGCGCGATTTCAGAGCCGTTCTTCAACACGATGGTCATCGTGGTGTCGTTTTTCTTACGAACCCATTTACGCGGCAGAACTTCCTGCAGGTCATCCCACAAGATCTGGCGAGCCATCTGGTAAGTCGGTGCGACGTACCAGACTCGTTGCTTCTTCTCTTTGGCTGCCGCGCGGATGATGGTGGAGATCGACAACCGGGATTTACCCCAGCGTCGACCCGCACACACCACTTTGAAACGATGTGGCGACTGGAAGACTTGCATCTGCCCAGAATGCAGCTGTACGAGACTCAGAGACGACGGGATGGCCATAGTTAGACGCTCCCATCACTTTCATCACCAGACGCGTCAGAATCGCCCTCAGCTTCGCTCAGTGCTTCCTCTTCGAGTGACTCAAGCAGATCGTCATCAATCAGATCCGGCTCATCATCTTCCTTACGCAGCTGCGCCACCTGGGAAGGCGTAAGTTCGCCAAATACCAGGTTCGGGATTTCGTCGTCCTCGTTCTCCACGCGATCCATACCGAGCGCTTTCGACGATATTTCGAAGCACTTAGCGAGTGTGCCGCTGGCACGCTGGAGACTCTTCAGGTCATCTTCGATGGCTGCCAGTGGCCTGCCGTCCTTCTTGGCTGTGGCCACCTCATGCATCACCATACGACCGAGTGCGAACGCCCAATCGTCGTAACGAGTCCGGCGCTCTTCGATTTTCTCTGCACGCGCCTTCGCACGCAGCTCTGCGTCGGATTTGAGCGACTCGCGCACCATCTTCCCAACGGAGTCCGCGCCTTTCTCCAATCCACGCTTTTTGAAATGTCTGGAGAGCGTTTCACGACGAATGCCGTACTCTTCCTCCAGCTTGGAGAGTGTGTATTCGCCGGAAGTCCACTTCGCTTCGGCTTCTGCCCACTCAGCTGGTGTCAGGCGAGTTTTGCTCTCGTCTTTTTCTACAGTCATAGATCCCTCTAAAACACTCAGAGCGCATCCTTGCGCTCCTAAACAACTTGTTTAATTCTGTGCCTAACCAATTTGTTTTTTGGGTGTTTAAAACCGGGCTGGGGAGTATTCAGAACCTGCTTCCGTATATATTTAATAAGTCACTTAGTATTTATATACGGAAACAGGCTCTCAAACTGGCTCCCAGACCGACTTACATCACCAGTAATTTGGCTCTGGCGCGACCTAACGTGGTCAGTCCCAGCGTGCGACGGTGGTAGCCGGAATCACCGCGCTGGCGGCACATTCCTTTCTCCACCAGCCCCTTTTTCACCAGTGCGCGGATAGAGAACTGCATACTCTGTTTGGTCGTTTTGTACGGCAGCACTTCAAGCAGCTCGTCCAGATCGAGCAGATGCCCACGCTCATGGCCTAAATTGATGGTTTTGATGATGTCTTTTTGTTTGTCGGTCAACGTCATGGCAAATCCTTATGCCGGTAATGCAATTTCAAGAGGTTTATTCAAAGGTTGTTTGTCGAATGCCAGCAGTGGCAGCGTGTCAGGCAACTGACGACCAAAGTCAGGGTTTCGGTACACGCCATACAGCGGAGACGTGAAGCTCAGGTTGTGAATGTCCTTGAGCAGCTTCACGATGCAGGCCTCGTCCACCAGGCTGTCGGCAATGTCCTGAATCGTCGTGCCACGATTACGCCCGGCTTTGGCCAGGGAACTGTTCTTGTGGTAGTCAGCGACCAGATCACGCAGCGCACGACGACGGCGAGACTCACTCATGGCGAACAGCTCTTTGACGATCGATTCGTTGTCGCCAGGGTCGGAACGGAAATGACGCTGGAAGACGCGCAACGCACTCTCATAGCTCTTCGGACGCTCCGGACGGATGAACTGGAACCCTGCTTTCATGGCGAACGGGTTGTATTTGCTCATCGACGACTGGATCTCGATGATTGGCCGGTCGTGCATCCTGCTAACCAGGTTAATCATTCGATAGGAGACGCCGACGCCGCGGTACTGAGTGTCCACAACGGAACGGCTGATCACCGCAAAGTTGTTGTTCACGTACCGACCCCAATACTGGTTGGCCACGGTGGTATTGGTGGTTGGCTTCAGCTTAGGAAACATGCGATGGCGAGGCGCCAGCAGAAGTTTCGGGTAAGCCATAACCACGACTCCCACCAGCCGGTCGTCCAGTTCGCAGCGATAATACGTTGGCGCAAACGGCTTACCATCCGTCTTGTAGTGCAGCGACTTCAGCGCGTGCCAGTCTTCAACCGTACCTTTGGTAACGGTCATCCGCTCCAGAAAGTCCAGATGACGCGGAAACTCTTCCGGGCGGTAGCGTTTGATGATGATGTCTGTCATGTCGATCACCTGCGCTCGATATTGGCATTGATGAAGTCCAGGCGAAGCGATTCCATCGCCCCTACCATGACGTATGGACGCCCACCGTTATGCCAACAATCCAGAACACTGCCGTCATTGTTGATCATCAGCAGCGCCAGGCTCTGGCTTTTGCCTTCTCTAGCGTGCTGGAGTGCTTCTTCCAGCAGGCGGATGACTTCAACGTTGTTGTTGTCAGCCTCTTTCGATGGCTTCAGCTCTACGAGCTTCAAATCAGGCATATTCCACCTTCACGCGTTCTTTGTAGTGCTTGGTGATCTGCATATCCGGGCGCAGCGCGTTCTTCAGGTCTTCGTGGGTCGTCGCCACCATTACCGTCGCACCAACCTTACGGGCGGCACGCTGGAGGTTCGACGCCACAACCTGGGCGGTTACACGGTCGAGAACAGCGCCAAATTCGTCGGCTGCCCAGACTTTGGCGCCTGACTCGATCAGCTTGGCGATCTTGAGACGGTATTTCTGACCGTCAGACATCTCGGATGGCTTGCGCACAAAGAGATAGGCGTCATTCAATCCGGCCATAGACAGCAGCCCCAGAGCTTCGCTGGTGGTTTTGCCCAGCTGGTCGATGACGTTAACCTCATTGTCGAAGATAAAGTCATCGATGGAGGCTACAGAAAGCCCTTCATCCTTCATCTGGCGTTGCAGCTCGCGCAGCACAACAGATTTGCCGGAGCCGGATTGGCCGGTGATGTACACCACATCGCCCTGCTTCACTTCCAGCTCCAGATTGTCGTAAAGTGTCCACTCTTTTTCGTCCAGACCAAGACCGAACGATTCGGCAATCTCCAGCGTGCGCGTGGTTTTGTTCACGCGGGTCTGAAACGATACGTTGATGGTGTATTTGCTCATGCAGCCAGCTCCCCAGAGGAAACTTTCTCCGCATACGCCACGAAAGCGTCTACCCCGCTCTCTCCCGTGATTTCTTCCATGTGGGCAAGCAAATCCCCAACCACAATGGCAGAGCCAGCAGGGAGCGTTTTAAAGCCCAATACGTCGATGACGCGGACTTCTTCAGCGGCCACTTCGCGACTGATCTCGGTGTGCTCTTCTTTCTGGCGTTCCGTCTCTTCGCCCAGATCGAGCACCAGAGAGCCGGTTTCCATCTCTTCGGTCATGCTGCCGACAAGCACGTTCAGCTCGCGCTCTTCAAAACCGAAGACCTCGACGTCGCCCAGCACTAGGGATTCCAGTTCCTGCTGCAATTTGATGGCGTCGTAGTCAATACTGGCCAGGCGGTTGTCTTCCAGACGCTTCGCCTTCACTTCTTCTTCGCTCAGATCGTCGCGAACGATGACCGGCACACGCTCCAGACCAGCCAGAAGAGCCGCCTCGCAACGACCGTGGCCAGTAATGATGACGTCATGCTTGTCGACCGTGATCGGCTGGTCAAAACCGCGCTTTTTGATGGCGGCCGCCAGGTCGCGGATCTGCTGTTCGTCATGTTTTTTGGCGTTCATCTCATACGGGATGAGTTCTGCCGGGTTTCGATAGACGATTTCAAAGTTTTTGGTCATTACATACGCTCCTTGTAGTAGTCGACCAGCCACACCAGGGCTTCACCGGCGTTCTCAATTTCGTTACCGGTATTGATTCCCTGCTCTTTGATGATGGTTTTGATGGTGTCGGCGACGCGATCTGACGCATCAAACGTCACTTTGAAGCGCATCGTCTGGTGTTCAGCGCCGACTCGCTCGGTTTTCTCGCGTTTGTCCTCATCGACCGGCTCGTCATCGCCACGGGAGAGCGCTTCCAGCGCTTCAAGATCGATAACGGACGCTTTGGCGAGTGTTGCCGCCATTTCGTCGTCATACGGGGCGATATCGGACAACCGGTAGTCGATTTCAGACTGGATTTCTTCGATTAAGCGCTGCAAAGCGACCTGATCGTCTTCGCCGTAGCGCTCGTTATCGACGAGGGACATCTGTTTGGCCACCAGGTCGTTAATTTTGCCCACGGAGATGACGGGAACCGTTGAAATGCCCTGCTCCATCGCGGCACGCCAGCGATGTTCGCCACCGAGGATCTCAAAAACGCCCCCGTCCAGCTCCCGCGCCAGAATTGGCTTAAAAAAGCCCAATTTTTCGATAGAGCCTTTCAGTTTTTCGAAGTTTTGCGCCCCAACGGAGTTGGTATTCCAGGGATTCGGACGCAGGTTCGCGACTTCCACCTGCAGAATCGTAATTTTCACATCCATAATTCTGATACAATCCATTGTATAAGTACTTACTTACTATAATAGCCAATTACCATACAAAAGGCACGAAGGAAAGAGGTTTATGACAGTTCGGATTGTATCGAATGCAGTCAATGCGCTGATTTCTGGCGCTGATGACAATGTGAAGCGGCTCGTTCAGGAGATGTTGAGCTATGAAGTGGAGGCCGGTGACTGGAAAGGAACCAGCACGATGTTCAACTGGAGCAAAAACGCGTTCCCGGCTGGGTTTGCGAAGCCAGTAGCGGCCAACCTTCTGAAAGCTGGCATCAAATGCGTGCATGTGCGCAAGGAAAAAGCCCCCGCGCTGGGCAAGCCTAACCCGGTAGTTAACCCATTCCCGTATAACCCGGACTATGCGTATCAGGATCAGACAGTGGAAACACTGGTGCGCGAAGGGATGATGATTGCCCAGATTGCGACGGGTGGCGGTAAATCGAACGTAGCGTGTAAGGCAGCTGCTCGCATTGGTCGTATGACGCTGTTTTTAACTACACGCTCGGTTCTGATGTTCCAGATGGCAGAGAACTTCCAGAAATCCATCGACTACCGCGCGGAGAATGGCGAGCCGTGGCTGAAAGGTCAGAAAGTTGGGGTGATTGGATCTGGTGAGTTCCAGGTCTCGCGCCATATCAACGTTGCCACGGTGCAGACCCTGGCCAGTTTTCTCGAAGAGCCGCCGCGCGACGCATCACCGGAGAAAAAACAGTACCACCTGAAGCGGCGGGAACTGGTTAAGCGCTTTCTGTCCAGCGTTTCTCTGCTGATTCTGGAAGAGGCACACGAATCATCTGGTTCAAACTTCTACGATATCGCCCGGTTGTGCATCAATGCCGATTACCGTCTGGCGCTGACAGCTACGCCGTTCATGAAGGACTCGACCGAAGCAAATATGCGTCTCATGGCCGTGGCCGGTCGCATTGAGATAAAGGTAACGGAGAAATATTTGATCGATCGAGGTATTTTAGCGAAACCATACTTTCTATATCATAAAATCGCGTACACTCCAGACGAGGTGCGGATTAGAGCCGAACTTGCTTCGAAACACCTGAACTTTCGGGTTGGAATGAGTACGGCTTACCAGAAAGCCTATCAGTTAGGCATCGTTTACAATCTGGGCCGCAACGAGGCTATTGTGCGCGAAGCGTTAATGTACAAAAGTCACGGTCTGAACTGTATGACGCTGGTTCGTTTGAAGCGTCATGGTCAGATTTTGATGGAAATGATGAAGGAAAGCGGCCTGAAGGTCGATTTCATCTACGGAGAATCAAACCAGACTACCCGACAAGCAAAGCTCAACAGTCTGGCGGCAGGCAAGATAGATGTTCTGATTGGTTCAACCATTCTGGATGTTGGTGTCGACGTTCCAAGCGTAGGGGCGGTGATTCTGGGTGGTGGCGGCAAAGCCGAAGTTGAGATGCGCCAACGTGTTGGTCGCGGTCTTCGAGCCAAAAAGAATCAGGCTAACGTGTGCTTTATTACCGACTTTATCGACGTGAGCAACAAATATCTCATGTCGCATTCATATGAGCGGAAGCACATTATCGACACAACGCCAGGGTTTGCCGAAGGAGTCTTGCCGGTGGGTAGCACATTCGATTTCACTGTTTTGAATAGAGAGTAAGCATGAGCGAGAAACGCGCTATACACTGCCAGGTTCAGTTAACCGAAAAAGCAAACGACAAGCTGGAAACCTTTCAGAATCGACTGCGTGAACGCAACATAAAGCTGTCAAAGGCAGACATCATCAATCTGGTGCTGTCCAACATGACGATGGCTGATTTTGATAAGGCAGCTACGTCATTAGAGGCTTCTGCAAAGGCCCGTGAAAAGGTCATGAAGATTTACGAATCCTCTGGCATGACCAAAGAAGATCTGGCCGATATTCTCAAACGGCTGCCGTAATCTTCCACTTTTTCCCCTTATTTCGTAGTTCATCATGTGCTCGTCAAGTTACAAAGGAGCACATGATGAACTATTTAGCTGAACTACCATTTGTTGATATCTTTGACGCAAAAAACAACAGTGCATTTTTCTGGCGCGTAGATAATCCGCTGGATTACAAATGCGGAGAGAAAAATGCACAAGCATTCGTCAGATTCGTTGAGAACTATCCCTTCATGAACAACAGCAATATTCTGTACCGTATCGCGTGTGATATGAGCGACTCAGGTCTTATTAAGTCTGAATCCGCAAGGGGGTTCTTTAATACACTGGATACGTTACTGACACCAAACAATTCAAAGACACCTATCGCAGCACATGAAACAAAATGCAGGCAGATTCGTACCGTCCGTGACATAGCCTGTAAGATGGGCGTCACGAGCATGAAACTTTTAAACTTTCTTGCCCTCATCGACTGGATAGACAATTCAACTATACAACCTACCGATGAAGCGCTCGCTGAAAGCGTGTTACGTAAAAACAGCAAAGCGCCGTTTGGTTTTACAGTTACCAGAAAGGGTGAGCGTTTGATTACGAACAAGTACAAAGTGCTGGGCAAATAATCATCAACATGCTGGCGTCTGTAGATGTCAGCATGTGATTTATATCACACTTTCACTTTCGCACACCTCCGGCTGAAAAAAGTTCTTGATCGGTTGACGAATATTTGTAGGCTTCACAACCGAGGAATTTGAGCCAGAGGTGGTGGATGAATATTTCTATTAACGAAATTCTTAATTCGCTAGAGCGTAAAATCACTCATGGCGAGAAAGTTTTTCAAAGACAAATTATTCAGATTTCATCTTGAGGCGTTTATAAGCAGCATCTTCTGTTGGAAATAGCATATCGTTAATTTGAGGTCAGAATGACTCGTTTAGCCATCTTAGTAACCACCTATATTCTATCATTCTCTGCCAATGCAGTGTCAGATATGGTTGCTGACATGCAAAAAACGTACAGCAAGTTCACTACCCTAGACAATGTAAAATACGAGGCCAGAGGAACAGTTCAACCTGTATGGTTCAGGTATTCCGATAACGCGGAAGAAACACTGATTTCCGGTGAATCAGAACATATGCGCCTTCAAATCATGGGTACAGCTGTCAAAGAAGGAACAAGCACCAACTCTGGCAAGGCTCTTGTTCCAACCTACGGTCTACTAAATGTGATTGATGGAACTATGTACTGTGATGAGATCGCCAAGAGCGGTTGCCCGATTCATATCCGCGTTGGCAGTAATGAATCGTTCACGACATACGGCAAAATCGGCAATGATGCGACCGGCAAAGTACTTGTTCTGGACAACGCAGCAACAATTAGGCTTCTAAAAGACATCAAAAAGACCGCAAAATCAGATATCGACAACAAAACCATTTACATCGAAGCCCCCTTCCTCGTGGCAGGTAGCAAGCAGTTTAAGTTTGGGCTTCTCGACACGCCACTTAAGGTAGACTAATGACGATCACAGACATTACATACGGCATCCCAGCAGAGGTCTGGCCCCGCGACTACTCTAACGTGGAGTTTAGTTTGCAGTTCCTACGGGCAAGGAATATACCTGTAAGGGTCACGATCGATGATGGTCAGACGTTTTGTCTTTACGTTATTGGTCTGCTTACCGCACGCAATAAGCTAGATCTTTCTCCCGTTATAGGAAGTAAAGAACATCGTGTTCGTCTTCCATTGGAGCGAGTTAGCACCATAGAAACAATTACACCTGTCGAAGTGGACAAGATGTTTACAGGTAGGCTCACTGTACACCCTGACTATGTGGACAATCGGCCATCACGCCGCGATTTCTTCAAAATTTGTCGTCAAGCTCATGAGGCGCAAAAGTCTATAAGGGTCTACATGGCGGATGGCCGTGAAATTGAGGGGTGTTCGTTAGGCGTTGATGCCTGTCAGGTCGCAATGAGAGTTGGCGAGCGCGGACGAGCGATAGTTCTCTTCGATTGGGTCGAACGGATTTTACCGTTTTAAATCTATAAGGGTGATAACCGGCTAAGTCCGGTTATTATTTTATGTGTCACTTCCCGTTATATTTATTTTCCCTAATCCCGATTCCACTTTAAATATATAAGGGTGATTGACCGAATAGAGAATTTATTTAGGCAACACCTTCGAGAAAACGCGTTTTATTTCTAAGACTTTGATTTTTATTGAAGAAAAATTTTTTTCGTTCCCGCGTAAAAAACTCTTGATTTTAATTTCTGCATATCGATAATTACTCACATCGAAAGCGAACACGCTAACGATACAAGAATTTTATTTTTACTCTTATTAAGGATTAATATCATGTCTAACGTTGCTATCTCTAAAAAATCCATCATCGACGCTGCTGTAGTTATCGCTAACGAATTACAAGTAACTGCCAACAACGCTACTCAGACTTATAACAATCATTATCAGAATGGTACGCACACAAAAGCAGATAAAGCTAACATGCTTGCAGCGACTACTAAACTGGCTTATTTCACCAACAACGTTTTAAACGCTGTTAATGATGATAAACTGGCTGGCGTGTTTTACTACGCGTTTAAAGCAAGCAAACAAGCGCCAGAAGTGTTTTTCCGCGAAGCTATGACAAATAGCTATTCACTCGAAAAATTGGTTTATCTGGTTAAGTCTATCAAGTCTGGTAAATGCGTTTATTCCGTCGCTGATATGTCCGGATCTCGCGTATTCGCATTAATCGAAATGATTAATGATGAACTTGAAACATTCACAAATGGCGCTGTTTTCGATTTGATGAATGAAGCGAAAAAAGAAAATGAAATTAAATTGGACGCTGGCTATACGCAAGCCAACCAGTTAATCAATCTTTGCGAGCGTCTTGGACTGGTGGAGAAGATCAAAGGAATGGGCGCAGCGAAAAACGGATCTCAGCAATATCGCTTTATCAAAAATGATTTTTATAACTATCTGGCTGATGCTTTCAAAGCGTAATTAGATGGATATAGCGCCCACTATGGGCGCTAGTTTTAAGGATAAAAATCATGATTAGTTATGACCAGATCCGCGCGGAATATCGCGCAAAATATCGCGCTTATAAACTTGAATTAATCGACGACTTAAAAGCGCAACGTGACAAATTAAATTTTACGTTTTCTGATTTGCTTAAAAGCAAAAGAGACTGTAAACGCAAACGTGAATATTTGCGCTTGTCTGAAATGATCGGAAAACTACAAAACAGCATTTAAGCAATAGCGCCCACTATGGGCGCTTTTTTTCGTTTCAAGATCCGCACACCATAACGCGCCATTGTTGGCGCGTTGTTTTATTGTCTGAAGTCAGCCAAAACAGACCAAAAATAAGCGCCATAAACGCGCCAATTTAACGCGTTTTATGTGTGGTGGTACATACCCATTACCCACAATAAAAACACGTTATAGCGCGTTTTACAGCGTTTTAGCGCGTGGCTTATTTTGTCGTGTCGTGGGCGTGATCGTCTGGCGATATCTGGCGACGTGATCCGCGCCATCCTTCGGGACGTGTCGGCAATATTGGCGCTATCCGTGGGCGCTCGCGTATCATTAGCACGTTGGCGCGACGTGTACGCGCTTCCTGTGGTTTACCCACGGATTCACATAATCACATAGAGAAAGCTATCTGGATGGCTCAGGGCCGAAACCCCACCAGCGCTACCCCAGCGCCCCTGCGATATTTTCTGGCAGGATTCTGGGCTTCTCCCGCTCTGTTTTCTACATAAAGGCAAACCCAGCCGTTTCCCGAAAATTCCCTGGCCGTTTCCCTTCGGTTCCCCGGACAGCTCTCTGGCCGTTTCTGAAATTCCCTGCGGCAGCTGGTGGACGAAAAGAAAGGGGCGTTTCCAGCCCCTCCCCTCTTACTTGCCAGCCAGAATGTGAATGCGGTTCTTTCCGTACACCTCTTTCACGTAATCTCCGCACGAGACACTCCACGAGTCGATTCCTGCTTCGTAGGTGACGTTTTTGCACTTGATGGCATTGTTGGCGATGCGCATCCCCTCCCCTACTGCTTCCTGTTCGGTAAAGTTGAACCCGGATTCTGTTTTAACCCATAGCGCGATCTGCGTGGCGAACTCGATGAGTTTTGACTGGCAGAAGCGACCGCTGCGTACCGGGAAGATGAATACGCCAAATCCCGAAGTGGAGACATACGCTTTCTCAAATACGCGCTTATGGCGACGGTTGCAGATAATGTCATTAGTGATCTGCTGTTTCTCTTTCCCGGACAGCTCGATGGTTACATTGTCACGCCAGGCACCAAGCACGCTTTTCTCGTTATCAGAGAACGTCACAGAAATATGGCCATGCGCAGGGGTGTTAACAGTAGCGATAAAATTCATGGTGATAATCCTTTAAACAACTTGTTTTCTTGTTGGTTTAATTATCACTACGCGCATAAGGCGTCCAAGCGTTCTGTTCCGGCAGCTGGTGACCGGCAGGGAGTCGGAGGGTTATTCGGTAGCCTGGCGGTAAGAGGTGGGTGTTTTTAGCCTGCGGGAAACAGGATGGTCATTTAAGGCCACCAGCATGGGTGGCCTCGTTCTCTTAGTGGAGCAGACCGACGTCGATGGTATCGCCGGAGCCATCCACGCGGATCATCAGCATGGCGAAGGCATTTAATGGGTAGCCTGCGTGCCAGTCCGGGAAGCGGTCATCGCGCATGAAGTCGGCAATGTCATAAACGCTGTCCTCAAAGTGGAAGAAGCGGGCATCACATTGTTCGTCCTGTTCAATGTGATCCATTTCCTGCTGCTCTTCCGGCGACAGATCCAGCCAGGACTCCAGCCATACGTTTTCAGCTTTAGGGGAGATAGTGAAATCGGTCATGCGCATATCCTCCATGCGTAAACATCTTGTTTTCTTGTTGGTGTAATTATCGCAATGTGGATAAGGCATAAAACATTTTGTTATCGGGGATAAGAAAATGGCGCGGGATACGCGCCATTGCAGTGATTAAGCGAATACGCTTTCCGGGATGTGGTTTTCCAGGGGAATGTTAGATGCGATACGCAGACCGTATTGCCCAAGCCAGGTAGAATTCATGTTGAGACCTGAATCGAACACCTCCTCGGCCTGTACCATCATTTTTTCAAACATTTCTTTATTCCCTTCGCGGAAATAGGCAGCCAGTTTTAGCAAGACTGGATCTGACGCATTACTGACGCTCTGGTAGCCTACCGAGTAAACTGCTGTGTCCCCTTCACCGGTGCGAACTAAGGTGCTGGTGTGCACATCACCTCCGATAGCTTCGCGCAGAACGACGGTCAATTTCGCGACTTTCTCGCCGGAGGCTTTCTCGGAAGCATAATGCAAATCCATCACAAGACTCTCACGTGAAACTGTCATTTTTATCTCCCTATAGTTGGTGGTTTTTATATTATTAAAATAGGTATGTACTTACAATACAGGCAAACAAAAAAGCCCCGAAGGATGAACGGGGCTGTCGTAGGGACGACTAATCGCTTTTGCACATGTCAGGCTGTCGCCATGAGAGAGGCGCGCTGGATTTCTTGCTGGGCTACTTTGTTCGCCTCCAGTAGCGCCTGTTCCAGCTCTCCTTCCGGCCAGATGATCTGCTTTGCCATCCACCCTCTTCCACTCTGGCGACGCACACTCATCACGTAACGCGCGCGGGAGCCATTGTCGAACGAGACAAGTGTCTCTTTAAACAGGCGAATGGCAGTACCGTTGGCGATGATATCGAGCAGAGTCAGCTGGCTCATTGCGGTTGGCTTTTCTTTACGTGGCTGGCCCGCACTCAGTTTGGTGATCATCACGTTTTTCATAATTCACTCCGTAAACAACTTGTTTTCTTGTTGATGTAAATAATACCAGCGAGAAAACGGCTACAAAGCATAGCGTTACGGTGCTGCGCTGCCCCGGAGGTTGCAAACAGCAAAAAGCCACCGTGCTGGTGGCCTCACGCTTAATCTTCGTCGTCCGGGAACTCGATGTGTACCGCATCCACCAGCTCCCGCTGTTCATCTTCACTGAGCAGGTGCCAGATCTCCTTCCCTTTGGGTGATTCCCCTTCAGCTGGTACGAACGACCACAACTTGCGGTACAACTCCGGCCCCACTGCATCCAGGCACTCGGCCAGGGAATCCACGCTCCACACCTCAACCATCACAGGCATCTTAATCATCTCTTCCCCCTCACTTCGTTTCTGACGTCGTGCAGTTCCACGCGACGGACATTGGGTTGTCCTCGATATGGAAATCAAACGTCCCTTCTCTGTATCCTTCAGAGATGAGCGTCGCCACGCGACCAGCTACATCCTGAGAGCGGATAACGTCATCGAGGGAGATCTCACACTCCGAGGACGCTTCCTCGCCACAGAGGGTGATGCTGATATTCAGATGCTTGTACATGTGTTTCTCCTTTGTCTAAACACGTTGTTTTCTTGTTGGTGTTATTATCGCAATAAGACATAGGCGAAAAAGAATTTTATGTCGGGAAAGCCTGGCTGGGCAGTGAGTCTCCGGGAACGACACGGGAACCAGTATTTACGATATTCTGCTCTACGCGCGCCGCAGGGCTGGTGGGCAGAATTTTCTTCTCCCCGAAAACCTACTGAAATCGCTTGAGACCCGAGGATGGTCTGGCAGAATGGAGTTCAGCAGCTGTACGAGAGGGAACGAAAATCCCCCGCGATTTTCAGGCGAGCGAAGAGTAAGGCACACTCCCGCGGATTTCCCGCACCACTCCCGCAGCCGTCCCTCGCTCTGTACCGGGATGTACCCGTTTCCCGACCGGCATCCAGCCTTTTCCCGGTTCGTATAGCGGGATTCCCACCGTTTCCCTGAAAACCTCCAGCCTTTTCCCTGCGGCGACGCTCCCGTTCCTGAAAAGGGACATGGCCTTTCCCCTGGATGGCCCGAAGGCTGACCGAAGGGGTGGATAGGGACGTTACGGGGGATGAAAACTATGGCTTGAATTTCTACGAAGAAAGTAGCGATACCCCTCTTTCCCTTCCCACTTATACCTCCAGTTAAATCTCTACGGATTTTCTCTCCTATGGACGTGCAAACCTTCCCTCTGATAACGCTCTATACGACGACTATGCCTTTTGGAGAAATGGGTGGTTTGTTCTCTCTACCGGCGTATGTGGTTTCGTTGTTCTTGAGGTGGTTATTCTCTGTGTTTTCGTTTGGGTTGTTCTCGTCGTTTTGGTGAGTGTTCTTCTCCGTGTATGGAGTAATGGCAGGTGCGCTTTTCTCTTCGTTTACGTGAAATGGTGGAGGTGTGGGCAATGGCAGTAGGGCGCTTTAGTTGTTCTCCGCATATGAAGTAATGGCGTTCCCTGCTATTCAGGAATTTGCGCTCTCTTCCGGGGTAATGGTGGGTAAACGAGATTGTGACGGCTCCTGTTCTGGTCTGGGTTTGTCCGGGGTTTTGTTCTGACTGTTCTTCTCCGTGTATTGGGTAATGGCGTGTAGGGGTTTGCGTTCGCGAGCTGCGTTCTCGGTTGCCTGGGAATATTAGGTGGGTGGTCTGTAGCCTGGGGCAATGAGGTGGGTCTTTTCGGTAGTCTGACAGGAAGAGGTGGGTGTTTCCGGGATTGTGGGTAATGGCGTCTCTGGGTTTCCTGTGGGTGTGGTTAACTTGTTTTCTTATGCCTGAAAACAACTTGTTTAGATGCCCAATATAACGCAACGGGAGCGCTTCTGAGCGTGTCTGTTTTTGGGTGGTATCACGAGTCGTTTTTGACGTTTTGGTCGCAGGGATATGGATTCTGGTGCGCAGGATTTTGGGTATAAGAGATGGCGTGCGAAAACATCAACTTTTTAGACCAAATCAGGGGAAAGCGTTGACTTTACGTTGATGTGTTATTTATTTGTTTTCTTATTGGTGTAATTGGCTTAAATGCCTTGTCACGCCTGGGCTGGGGTAGGTTGGAGGGGTGGGGAAAGTGGCGATCAACGGTCTCTTATAGAAATCCTCAATTTGTGACCGCCAATGTCAACGGGTTGCGTTTTACTCAGATAAACGCTCTAACTATTAGAGAGAACACTAGCTATCCAGCGCTCTGACTCAGCCTCTCTTCTCTCAAATTCTAAATGCTTCGTCACGTATAAATCCGGCTTTAACTGAGGCAGAGGCGTCGCTAACTTCAAACTGTGCTCTACATACGTCTCTCTCATAGACTGTTCGACCTGCCATTCTTCCAGTTCCCGATAATCAATCGGCCAGTTGTCCTGTAGTGTTTTGGCCGTATTAGCAATTGAAAACTTAAAATAAGGGTTCAAGCCCATGAAGTTGCCGGCAAGCAAATCCTCTACGTGCCGAACATTGGCAATGACAGAAAACTTCGCAATTGCCTCATCGATATCCCAGTCGGCAACGAACAACAGCAAGGCTGAAAATGCGAGCAACTTTTCCTCTCCATTTGCTCTGTCTTTAACCGACTTATTCTGAAATTCTATGTAGTTATTGATAATGAACGAGTTTAGTTGAAGGGTCTTTGCATACTCTTCTTTCAATAGCTCAGGGTCTAAAAGGGTGGCATGTTTGGTTTTTGAGACATAACTTTGCAATTCTACAATGTGCTTCCGGTGAAGGTTTAGTTCTTCCAGTCGCTTCAACGTCTTTTGATGCAATCTTACCGTTTCTCTCGCAATAGCCTTACCCCAATCGAAACCAGGCACGATAGCCTGCATTGGATGGAAAGGTATAATTTCCTCTCTGGGCCACGCATATGGATAAACAGGCAGCTCAACGATATAGGCCAGCCAATCGATTTGCTCTTCACTCAAGACAATTTCGAAAGCTGACTCGCAACGTTTAGCAAAGAACCATTGCCTCATATTGCGCATTGCCTCTTGCGTGAAGATGTTTTCTTGAATGCCTGCGCACACCATCTTTCTGATCACATGAGTGATTTTAGTGCGTTCCGTAGTGAACGATACAAGATGTTGACTGACCTCATTAGAAAGCCGATCGCCATAAAAATCACAAGATGGGTGATGTGCGCTGATATCGTCATCCCCCGCAAACCTGAAATGGGCCTTTTTGCGATAAGCGCCGTTTACAGATGCTCTTACATAGGAACCGCCACCAGTTTCACATATAGGACAGACGACATCTTCACGAGCAAAGGCATGTACGGTGCTGTCATCTAAACCCAACAATGCTACATATTGCTCCGGATCTACCTCTTTTTGCAGAGCTTTTGAATATGCTGTGTCTGTCATTTGCGGTTCCTTGTAAGCCATACTTCTGATAGCTAATTATTGATTATTTTCCACGCCACAGCGTACACCCTTTCACGCACTTCTGTATCACACCATCCCCACTCTTTCGCCAATCGGCATACATCGTCTGGCAGACTATCGAAAACCGTTGCTATTAGCAGCTCGTCTGGCGTCCTCCCTAAATTCACCAACACATCATTTATCAAGTCTTCAACCGTCGTCATAATCATCTCCTACCAGTCCCAGGCTTGTAATCCGTCCACCAGCTCGGCGTCGCAATCGAAGTGAACCGCGTCATAGCCGGCATCCAGTACCTTCTGAATGTTCTCGATGGTTTGCCATGTGACGCCGTAATCACGTAGCTCTTCTTTCCAGTCGTTGCCACGCATACCTGCGCGGACAATCCATCCGTACTCCGTGCCGTGTACCCAATTCAGTCCACGATCTGTTAGTGGGTCGAAACAGATATTAGGCAGACACTCAGAGTCATGCTGTGTAACGTGGGCGGTGCTGATCACCGCCGTCTTATACGATTCGGTGATTTTCAGCATCATGCCTTCTCCTTTGGAAACAGAATGTCGGCCGTGTCAGAAATGACATCCCAATTCACGCCGACGCTGGCGTCATGGCACTCTTTGATTTTTCGCAAAACCTGAACGCACTGTTCGTCAGTCAGGTCTGGTCGCACTTCACCTACATCTTCCTTGTGCCACATCACCATCAGCAGCGGCTCGTCTTCTGGGTAGTTCTCCAGCTTTTCGATGATGTCTTTTGCGGTTCCGAGCATGATTAACCCCTTAAACAATTTGTCTTCTTGTTGGTGTTATTATCTCAAATAACAAAAGGCAGAAAACAAGATGTTTAAGGGATGATTAGGTGAGTTTGAAGTCGTCTATGTCATCAACAAACTCCATATACCTGGCTTCGACACTCGACAATCTGATCAGATACGCAAGCCCGTAACTAAGTGAAGTGGGTTGCTCCAGCACAAATTCGAACCCATCATCATGCGTTTTACCAAGCCAGAATCCCCCACCGTATTCTTTTTCACGTTGGAAGAAAACGAACTGTCCTGGTATCAGGTGTTTGAGTGCTTCGCCTCTATAGACGATCTCATATTTGGAATTTTTGATGCCCATTTTTCCCGCCCCACAACACTGTATAAATAAACAGTAGTAATTATTGCAGTACCGGTCAACTTTGCTGGTTAAGGGAATAACAAGGTGGTGAAAACAATTTGTTTCGGCACTTGAGATTTTGCAAATCGCACATACATGGAAAACGGCAATTATTGAAACCTGATTTGACCCATGTGAAAGGAGGAAACGATGAAGACCTATGATCGCAACCGTAACGCTATCACTACCGGCAGCCGAGTGATGGTGGCAACGAATGGTGCAACGGGAGTCATCAAGGAAATCTGCGGAGAAGGCAAATCAGAAGAACAATTACGCCGTTCTGACTGCGTATCTATCGAAGGTGTGGAGGGTCTGTTCTGCCCAATGGATTTGGTTCGCTTAGGGTTCCACTAATTTCACCAACCAGAAAACAAATTGTTAAAGGCCACAATAGCGGCCTTCATTTACTCAGCGATAAGCGATCCAATCATCGCCTGTAGCTCTCGTTCTTTTTCTTTGGCTACGCGTAGTAATTCGGCATTTACATGACGTTGCAGCTTATCCATTACACGGAACGACGGACGGCGCATGACGCTCTCGTCGATGGCTTTGGTATTCAAGCTAATAAGATGCCCGAAGTGGTTGAAGCCAGCCCCGACGAACACTTCATATAGCTGGGCATCGCGCTCAAACAGAGCGATCCCATTTCGCACCTCAAGCAGCGTTCCTTCCTCAATAAGCGTATCCAGCGCCTTATCCCAGACCGGACAAAAGCGATAATTGAAACCTTCCAGTAATGCTGTAAAAAACAGCGAAACGGCATTACCCAACTTCATAGTTACTCTTCCTTGCTCCTTGCTCTGTTAGCCTGCACTTCCTTAGCCAGCTCGTAGGTAATTTTGCACGGCACAATCATCGCCCAGCCTTTTTCGTGGCTGTTAATCACCTGCTGAACATGGCCGTCTGTAATGGGCAGATCCGGCAACTGTTTAAAAACTTCCATCTGCTCATGGATATGCAGAAACCACCTTGCCAGCTCCATCTGCTCACCGCGGGTGAGGGGATTATCCAGCGGGGACTTAACAAAAGCGGAGACGCGCTCGACAGGCAGATCATTCATGCCGCGCACCTCTCTGCTTTATCCTGCAATTCGCGGACATACTCGACCAAAGAGCCGCCTGGTGGGATCTGGCATTCCTCAACTAACTGGAAGTAGATGTCTGCGGCCGCGCGTGTGTTCGAGCCTTTGTTTAGCTGCTCTTCGCGCAGCGCATCACGTTCGTTGATCAAACGAACACACTCGCCGTTACGCTGATCAACAACGGCCTCAAGTTCAGCGATACGTTCGCCTGGCGTCTTGCCTTCTTTGCGCTGGATGGTGACGGTAAACTCGCCCATTTCAGGAACGTTGTACCCCAGCTCTAGGTAGTTTCTGGCGCCGCTGCGGACGAACTCACCTGCGAACATGGTGGCGAACATCGCAGAGGCCATTTCTCCTTTGAAAAGCGACTCCAGAGCTAACGGAGTGCCGGCAGACAGAGCCTCTTTTGCTGTGTCCATTGCGTCCATGAACCGGTCGAACTCATTGGCGCGTTTCTCAAGGTCTCTCCACTGCTGGCTCCAACGGCGTGCCAGATGTTCGATAAAAACCTGCGCCGATTCATCAAAGTTACCTTCGAACGTCACAAGCTCCTTGTCGATTTTGATGGTTCCGGCAGGCGTTCCTTCGTTCCCCTGTAGCACTAAATTAAATGGCAGCTTCGCCTGATTAACGCTGGCGAATGTAATTCTCGATTTTTCGCTCATGTGTTTACCTCTGATAAAGTGGCTCTATTCTTACACAAATTAGGTAAGTATTTACCTATCATTTTACACGCTTGAAAACGTATACGCTGACAGTGATTCCGGTGTCTTCAAACTCGTCAGTAAACGACTTCCCTTTGGCATAAACGTAATTATCCAGCGACATCCAGTTCAGAACTGGCGCATCACCCGGCAGTACAGCCACCAGTCGCCCGCCGACTTTAAGATGCTCCAGCGCGGCCAGCGTATGCTCTCTGTGACGGCCAAGAGAGTAGGGCGGGTTCATGACGATTTTGTCGAACTGATAGCCTGCGTTGTCCTCAGACCACTTCATGAAGTCACAGCAGACCGTATTTGTGTACCCCTTGCCAAGCAGGATATCAGCGAAGAGAGGTGCGACTTCTATGCAGGTAACGTCTTCCGGATTGGCGTCGATGCAGGCCAACAGATCTCCGCGCCCGGCTTCAGGCTCCAGCAGCTTCTCACCTAGCTTCAGCTCGATGGCTCTGGCAACGTACTCCGCTATCAAACGTGGGGTAGGGTAGAACTGGTGTGATTTTGTATCCGGTATTAAGCCGGTGGCCACAATCGTATTGAGCGTATGGCCGATCTCATACGGGAACTGCCAGTGCTTTTTCTCCTGCACGCCGCCAATGAAGTTCAGTGTGCGCTCAAGCTCTTCCACCTGTGACTTCTGTAGGTTGGAATCAGAGAAGTACCAGACGCCTTTGTCTTTGCTGAATCGCCCGTCGCGCAGCGCGGTACGAACCGGCTCGGAGATCGTCTTCTGGATTAACCCGAACTCTTTTGGTGCCCGTGTTTTGGGTGCAGTACGGCATGGCGCCGGGATTGCTGCAGGCATACTGTAAGCCAGCACCTCATTCAGCTTCCAGGCCACGTCAGGATGTATTTCAAAGTGAACGTTGCCGTTCTTGAACATCTTCACGCGCATCAGGTTTCCGTCGACATTCATCCAGTCACCGGTCTGGCAGTCGTTTGCCCGGTACGCAGCTGATAGCATCTCAGTTGTGCGGTTGATGGTGATGAACTCTTTGTGTGCGAAGAAATGAAGCATGACGCGCAGGTCGTCGATGTAGTCCTCTTTCCGGTAGTTCACGCTGACGCTGTCCCGCCAGAACTCGGAAATGCAGTTGGCGATGATCAGACGCTCGCTAAAGCCGTTCGTCTTATTGGTCTTGTGGGCAGGACTCAGCGCTTTAAACAAGCCATACACGCGCTCAGAGAGATATTTGTGCCTGTCATTCAGCAGATTGAGCATCGTGGGGATGACCGTTTCTGCTTTGAACTCCGGCACACCAACGAACTCCTTAACCTTCATCTGGTAGCCGGTTCTGTCAGTCCTGATGGTCTCCTGCTTGCCCTCGATGAACTGCTCCCGCCACTCGTCGCGGCGGGAAGCTGGCATGATCAGCAGAACGTTTGTCATATCCGTGACCTTCTTCCAGTACTCGGCCCAGATATTCTGTTTCACCCATTCAAGGTCGACCTTATCCAGCCAGGCTCTGTTAAAGCGTGTGCGCTCGTCATCCGGCCGGTGGTTGAGTCGCAGCAGGCGGTTAATCATGTTGTGGCGTTCGTCGCCATAAACGAAGTCGTGAACCTGATGCATGAATGCGATCTCTTTCTCGCACTCGGCCACAATTTCGTGGATGACGTTCATTTCCTGCCGGTAGTCGATATCAGTGTTTGGGGTGATAGCGTCAATGATGGAAAGGGCTGTATTCATGATTGCACCATTAAACAAATTGTTTTCTTGTTGGTGTTATTTTCCCAAAGTTGAAAAGGCGTAAAAGCAGCATTCACAGGCGTTGCAGCTGATTTAAGGCGTAAAAAAGGGGGCTTTCGCCCCCTGTCGGCAGGTGAGAAATTAGTGGTGTACGTGCTGCGTTTTGTGCGGCTGTTTGTTCAGGTCGTGGCGATGGGTCAGCTCGCGCATCATGTCTTCAAGACGGCTCTTGGTGTCGTCAAGCTGGTCGGCCATTGCCCCCAGCAGCTGGCGAACGGCCATCGGATCGTCGCTGTTCAGATCAGGCATTTTGAACCCAGCCTGGGAAGACATCAGTTTGAAGGCGGCCAGCAACATCGCCAGAGAAGACTTCAGTCCGGCGATTTCGCGATCTTTGCTGGCGTTGGTTTCATCTGCCTTGACTGAATCCGGTGAGCACTTCGGCTTGCTTACCATTTCCAGCGTTGCCTGAAGTTTGTCGGCGCGTTCTTTCTCTTCCAGATACGCTTCGCCGAAATGACGCGCCAGCATCACAATTTCAATCGGATCATCAATCATGCTTGAGAACTTGAGAACGCTGAAAAGGCGGTCGATAGGGGAGGCGTCGTCTTCGTGACCAACCACAAGACCCATGATCTCAACCAGTTCGGCCGCACCAACTTTTTTAATCACGCTTTCAACTTTGGCATTAGTTTTTTTGCATTTTTCGCACATGTGTTTTTTCCTTATGTTTTTAAACAAGTTGTTTTCTCGATTGCGTTATTATGGCGTGACTGAAAAGGTGGGCAAACGCTACGTAAAGACGGACGCCCACGCTGAAGGTCTTCATTGTTAAAAAAATCCGAGAATGCTACCCACCGGAACAACGAAAATTCCCACGACACGCGCAAGTGTCATTCCGGCATCAAACTGAAGATCGCCACCGTTCACGAGTTTCACCAGATTCATGATCCAGCCACCAAGCAGAAAAATGGCGAGGCCAACAATCATCGCGGTGACTTTCTGGAAGCTCCATTTCATGCAATAGCCTCAGTCACAGCAGAAGGAAGATCCGGAATTGCAGGTCGAGCTGGAATCGTGTCCAGCAGCATCCCATCCAGAGAGACAGGGGGTCGTTCTGGCAGTGGTGTCGTCTGCAGGGTTGTAGTGGAAGTAGTTGTGTCCGGTATCAACAGACTCTGACCGGCTGGTACGGCTACCGCTGCCAGGGTTGCTAAAATTACTCCGTAGGCCATTGGCTTCAGTCGATTTCGTTGAAAATTTTCCATGAGAACTGTCCTTGTGTGCCTGGGATTCACGCAACACACGAGAGGCGACGGAATCACGCACCTTCTCCATGCCTACTGTCGCGCCCAGATTTGCTATGGCGGTAGCTTGCGCATCAATGCGCTTCTCCAGCTCAAACACTCGTTCTTCCAGTTCCGCAAGGCGTGCAGAAACACGACCGCTAAACAGCTCGGCCAGAACCAGGCGAATTGAACGGGGACGTTTATTGAAAGAAGTGAAAGGCGTTTGACGTGCCATTTGGATTCCATTCAGTGTCAGAAAGAGTTGCGGCTGGCCAAGCCAGCCGCCTTTTGGCGTTCCATCCTGGAACAGTACCTAACCGGTACTTCGTCATCCTGACGAACGGTAAGATACTTGATTTTAAATAATAGGTAAATACTTACTTATCATTTTATGGCAAAAATCCAATGTCACGCTTGTGAGGCATATCAGCTGCGAAGTAGGCGGCGATCATAGCTGGCCGTTCAATAGATCTGCCATGAGAGAGGATTGGACCAAGCCCTGGATAACGAGAGAGCACAGTGCTAATACCCCAGGCGACAACAGATGAGTTCATGGCAACATTTTGGAAGGTATCTTCGTATCATGATGTGGTTAAATAGACATGATTTAACCCAATGGAATTTTAGCCATGCTAGCCTTCTGGCACGAATATTCAGATCTCATCTCCGCATTTTTAGCGGCTCTTTTAGGCGGGTGTTTCACGATGAAAGGAGTGACAGCTCAAGTGAAACAGCAGGCAAAACAGCAGGCAACAGCGGCCAGAGAGAAGCGTATCACAACGCTATTGGGTGTCAGAGAGGAAATAGACTCACTGATTAAACTGTATCAGGCCAGAATGGCAGAGGAAATCGAAAAATACGACCGGAACTCACCGTTCGATAACATTTTCCCCATTACTCAAAACTACTTCACGTTCTATGAAGCCAATTCGGCATCCCTACCTGAAGTTCATAGAGAAACACTCTCAAAAATTGTGGCTTTTTATACAAGCGCAAGAAGCCTAATTGATTCCTATCGCGGTAATAATGCACTTATCGAACGGCTGGACTCCACGCAGGTTGCAAGTGACATTACTGGCAACAAAGAGCATCTTGCACACCTAAAAAGATACACAATCCTAGCCACAGAGTACGGCCGCGGATTAATGATGATTCATGAAGAGGTCATGCTGCGCTATAAACAGGTTATAGAAGCCATCGATGGTGAAATCTCACAGCTACAATGCAGTTAGCACTACAGTCTGTCCGCATATTACTCGACGCGGTCGGGCTTAGTGGGCTGAAGGTCCGCTGTGAGCGAAGTGCAGACATTTTACTCATGGCAGTGGAGCGTTCCCGATTAATTAGACAGCACTTTCCAGTAACAAATTTAATTTGTATTTTTCGATCCCGGACAAGCAATACTTGTTGCAATTGATGATCGATGAATTCTTTTTTGAGTGCCTGCAACGATTAACATCATTGGTAATCACGGAAAGTAAGATGTCTTAATACTTGCATATCTTTAACAGAAAATTCATGTAGTTGATGACTATGATGGTCATCGCCTTTAATGAAATATCTACGTCCCAAAATCCCGTTCTAACCGCGAGTAAAATATCCGGCGTGGGGCATCAGGGAACAACGGCTGAAATTATCCCGCATTACGCTGGCGCCAGCTTAGCCCTGGCCACCAGCTTGAAGGGAGTTTCCGCTATTGATTTCTGAAGAACGCGGTCCTTGAAAGGGTCATTTGCGTCTGGCAGTCGACCATTTTCTTGACTTCAGCATCTGTTCCCTGCATTGAAACTTTGCCGCACATAGCATCCTTAGTTTTGATCCACTGGCGCTGAGAAGGCAGCAACTCTTTTTTCTTCTCTGGTGTTAATGTGCTCCAAGCGGTATTCAAATCAGAGTCAGCATTCGCAAAAGCCATTCGAGACTGATCAAGGTTGTCAGCTTTTTGTTGCTGAGGCTGCTGGTAGGATTGTTGTTGAATGGTTTGCTGAACCTGCTGCTCCGCCTCATATTTAGCCTGTTGCTGCGCCCTGAGTTGTGCCTGTTGTTCCGCTTCAATTTGACTTTGCTGGGCATCCTTAGCCTGCTGGATTTTTTGCTGCTCAACGATCGGGTTGATGATGGAAAGCGATGTCAGTGCAGCGGCACCCACTGATATTGGGTTGTCAGAAGAAGCTTTCACAAAAACGTTTTTCTGATCGTCGGTTGCCTGTGCGGTGTAGGAGATGCGTTTTGAAAAGGCGTTTGCGTTGTTATCCAAAGACAGGCTTTCCATTTGCTTGTCGAGATTACGGTTAAAGTTCTTTCTGTAAGCATCAGAAAGCTGTGCGTACTCGTTCGCAGGTAGGGTCATCGTCACGGTCCCTTCACAAGTTTTCATTGTGCTGCCCGTGTCACTTGAAGTTGTGGAGATTTCAGAGATGGCCAGTTTAATCTTGTCCAAAGCGCTTCGTTTGGTCTGATTAGTGACGTCAGGGTATTTGTCGACCTGTTCAGAGAGACCTTCATAAGCAGATTTTTTTATTAAATCCATGAGAGCTGACTGGGTCATTTCAGAGGAACAACCGATCACGTCTTTTTTGTTATCACAGCCTGTAATGGCAACGGCGAGTAAGAGTGCTGAGTATTTTAATCTCATGAGTTCCCTTTAGGGTAAGGATTGGCTTTTAAGAGGCGGTCTGTAATCAGTCTGGAGGGCTACAGCAAACAGCGCTGAACACTGAACGCATCACAAGCAAGAACCAAGGTGATATCGGCAAAGACTGTGGAATCTTTAATTCAACTGATGAGAACGGTATGCACAAGGTTCAGTATCGATTATCCCGACGCAGGAAACCTGCAAGGCAGGTTTTGCTGCTGAACTTAAAAAAAGCTAGGTAAAGTCGGTGCTGGCGTACCATTTATGACCTTTCACCTCCGCGGTGCACGAAAAAAATTCCGCAGAAATTCGTTCTTGGCTCATGTGTTCTGCTCCCTTCAAATTAATGCAGACCAAACTTAGCAACTTCCGCTCCTGGCACATTGAAGACATTACAATGGGCGATTTTTTCCCTCGCACGCGTGCATGTAAATATTAAAAATTTTCTAGAAAATAAAAACTTACTTCCCAGAACAGGTTTTAATAAAACCTGAACTGAACGAACGAAGTGAGTGAAGTTCACCTCGAACGAAGTGAGAGGTTGTCTTTTCAGGTAATACTCTCCCAGGGAGGTGAGTACAAAATTTCCTCACCAACCTGGTCGTTACATAACCTGAAAAGTTATGACCTAAGTCTACTGCCAGCTTAGGCTTGGGAAGTTATGGATGACAGCACCCCAGAACCGAGATCTTCCCACACTTTATGAAGGGGAGTACTGGATTCAACCTCTCGAAACACTCCAGACTCGACAATCATAAAGTGACCCTTCTCTCTGCCCACTTTGGCTCCCCCTTCCCCAACCCCTAAACGGTGCCGGTTCTACGCTGGTAGTGAGCTTTTTTAAACCTGACGCCAGTGACGCTATCCCCCACCCATCAGGTCGAGCTGCCGGAATCAATCCGGAAAGCGGGTAGATTTTATCACTGGCGATCTGCGTTTTAAATGGTAAGTACTTACCGATTATTTCGATTGATTATTTTCTCGACCATGAAGCTGGACGTTCAGGGCAAACACCTCATTGATGAGTTCCCCTAACAGCTGCTCCACCAGCTCTTTGTGCTCGCCTGAATGAAGACATTTGAGCGACCATTCGTAGAGACTGAAAGCCTTATCGCGATCTTTCATCATGTCGCGCACTTTGGCCAGAAAATCGCTCTCAACGAGCGCTACGACGTTCGTCGGGTATACCATAATAGTTTTCCTTACTGTGGTTCATAAAATCGATTCTAGAGCGTCTGAAGAGGGGTTCCAGTGGGTTCTGGAGGTGTAAAACGGTCTGGGAGTTGTTTGGAAATCACGTCTTAAAAAGCCTGCTTCCGTATATATTAATAATTAGTACTTAGTTATTTATATATACGGAAGCAGGTTCTCAAACTAACTCCCAGACTGGTGTTTACGCTGCCTTTTTACGTGGTCTCTTCTTCCTGACAACATTGGCAGGATCATAACCACCCAGCTTTTTCATCACCGCCAGCGGTATCTTGCTGATGGTGTGCCCAGCTTCCTGACAGTAGCCACGGAAGATAAGCAACATGCTACCACCAGGGTTGATGTTCACCTCCACCAGCCCAAGTTCAACATCCGGCTCAACGAACGCCACGCGGCCGCCAGACAAGATGACGGTTTCGTTGGCGCATTCAGCCGCACGCTCGTACCACTGCGTATCGAGGGATTGTGGTATCAACATGACCGTCGTCACTCCACGCGCCTGCTCGCGAATGGCTGCGTCTATCCAGGGTGTGATTTTGGAGTAGGGCGGGTTAAGGAACGCCACAGTGCCAGGTTCTCCCCAGCTGCACTTGAGCGCATCACGCTCAACACCGATAAAGTTCGGCAGGAGAGCATTATCTTTGTTGCAGGCGACGTCCACATCGAACTTTACGCCTATGTAACGTTGGATGGCGACAAACAACCACTGCGGTGTGCGCCAAAGGTCGCGAAGAGAGGCATCACGCTCTCGCTTTTTGATTTTTTCGGCTGCGATCATTACTTTGCTCTGATAGGTAAATACTTACCTATTTTTTCATTTAATCCAACGGATAGCAAACAAAGAAGAACGCGCCAGATCCGTAAACGGGAAGCTCTCTGGCGCGTTTTATCGATGCTGGGTATGCGATTAGCTTACCCAGCGTCCTAAAGCTCTCAGGAGGCTTTAGATCTGGTAGGGGAACATCATCCAATGGAATACTCCGCTATGAATTTTTTGACGATCGGCGACTCTTTATTAAGGGTTAGATTTCCACCTTCCCTGGTGGCAATGCCAGTGGCCGGAAACACAGCCATCATCTGGCCAGCCTGAGTCGAAGCGGTGTTGAGCGGATATGGTTTCTCCGGGTTGCTCATTAGCGCCAGTTTAATGCTATTGCTGGTCGCCGTGTTCGCGTCAAGGATATGGCGCATTGCGATTACCGTGTAGACGCTGATTTCCGGCCCACCACTAAACCAGTTCAAAAGGTTTAAGATCTTGTCTTTCGCTTTGACTGGCGCCCCTTCGAATG